>Ga0233425_10000286_pt1 | contig 133941 bp, 119 predicted proteins | sample Watercolumn_Towu_2_FD_181712 | JGI IMG/M metagenome (GOLD analysis project Ga0233425, IMG submission 181712) | Freshwater microbial communities from Lake Towuti, South Sulawesi, Indonesia - Watercolumn_Towuti2014_140_MG | ecosystem: Environmental > Aquatic > Freshwater > Lake | place...
GGGGAAGCTGAAGCGCATGTTTCTCGGCAACGGTGCAGGTGCTCCATTGACATACAGAACCCTGTTGTCGACGCGCAGCGTATCACCGGGCAACCCAATGCAACGTTTCAAATAAAAAGTGAATTCCTCGGGCGCCACCTCCTCCCGATACCCGGGAAAAACGAAGACAATCACGTCGCCGCGTTGCACATCGCGGAAACCTGGTATGCGAAACCATGGAAGGCGCACATTCGTGAACGGGATGTTCCTGGGCGACGTGCCGCCATAGATGAACTTGTTCACAAACAGCAGATCACCGGTCATCACTTCGTTTTCCATCGAACCCGTGGGCACGAGGAACGAGGCAATGACGAAATTGTTCAGAACCAGAAACGCACCGAAGACAATTCCGAACTCCTTGAGGAACGAAAGGACCTTCCGTTTCAAGGATTTTTCTGAGTGCTCCTCCACCTGAGGCTCTTTGTGCCTGTCTTTCATTATTCCTCCATCGAAAGGACAGCGAGGAATGCTTCCTGTGGGATTTCGACTCTACCCACTTGCTTCATCCTCTTCTTCCCTTCTCGCTGTTTCTCCAGCAGTTTTCGTTTGCGGCTGATGTCGCCTCCATAACACTTCGCGAGGACATTCTTCCGCATGGCACTCAGTGTCTCACGGGCGATGACCTTGCTCCCTATGGCAGCCTGTATGGCGACCTCAAACATTTGACGTGGGATGAGCTCCCGGAGTTTCGAGCACATTTTTCGTCCCCATTCATACGATTTTGTGCGATGAACAATGGTCGAAAGGGCGTCGACAGGCTCTCCGTTGAGCAAAATGTCAAGCTTGACAAGGTCAGATTCACGGTACTCGAGAAAATCGTAGTCGAACGAAGCGTACCCGCGGGAAACCGACTTCAACTTGTCATAGAAATCGAAAATGATCTCAGCGAGCGGGAGTTCATAATGGATATCCGCACGCTCGGGGCTCAAATAGGTTGTGTTGCGATGGACCCCCCGGCGATCCATGCAGAGCTTCATGATCGCACCGATGTATTCGGTCGGCGTAATGATCTGACCCTTGATGTACGGTTCCTCTACCTTGAGAATATCGCCCGCACCGGGCATGAAGGCCGGATTGTCCACGAGCACGACCTCTCCGTCCGTCTTCGTCACACGATACTCGACGTTCGGGACCGTATTGATGAGGGACTGATTATACTCCCGTTCCAGCCTTTCACGGACGATCTCCATATGGAGCAGCCCAAGGAAACCGCAACGGAATCCGAAGCCAAGCGCAAGAGAGGTTTCCGGTTCGAACATCAATGCAGCGTCATTCAGACGGAGCTTCTCCAAAGCATCGCGTAATTCGCCGAACGCATCAGTGTTCGACGGATAGACGCCCGAGAACACCATTGACTTCGCCTCTTTGTAGCCCGGCAATGGTTCCAGCGCCGGCTTGTCGGCGTGCGTGATGGTATCTCCGACTTTTGTATCATGAACGTCTTTTACGTTCGCGATCACATACCCTACATCGCCCGCCGAAAGCGAACCGATGCGCTTTCGTTGCATCTCCAGAATTCCGACATCTTCGGCCTGAAACTGCTTTCCGTTCGAGAAGAACCTGACCTGCTCCCGTTCCTTCAATGTCCCGTCAACCACTCGGACATACGCAATCGCACCGCGATACTCATCGAACACTGAGTCAAAAATCAGCGCCCGTAACGGCGCCGACGGGTCTCCCTTCGGTGCAGGGACCCGCTTGACAATTTCCTCAATGACTTCGTGCGTTCCGATACCGGATTTTGCGCTCCCCATGAGGATTTCTTCTTCTTTGCAGCCGAGGAGGTCGATGACCTGTCGTTTGACAGTATCGATCATCGTCTTGGCGCTGGGGAGGTCGATCTTGTTGATGAACGGGATGATCTCTAAACCTGCTTCAATCGCAAGGTAGAGGTTGGAGATCGTCTGGGCTTCTACACCCTGTGTGGCATCGACAACGAGAATGGCACCTTCACAGGCCGCAAGTGAACGCGAGACCTCGTAGGTGAAATCGACATGGCCCGGAGTATCAATGAGATTGAGCGTGTAGTGCTGACCATCGAGAGCCTTGTACTGCATCTGGATTGCGTGGAGCTTGATCGTAATTCCACGCTCCTGCTCCAGCTCCATGTCATCGAGGACCTGCTTGGTCATGTTACGGGAGGAAATGGCTCCCGTCAGCTCCAGAATACGATCGGCGAGTGTTGATTTCCCGTGGTCAATATGTGCTACAATGCAGAAATTTCGAATCTGCTTCATGAACCTTCAACGCAGAACAAGTGCAGTTGCTCCAGAAAATAGAAGGAGTAAAGAGTGGAAGTGCCAGCAAATCACCCTTTACTCCCGTTCGAGACAGAAATATAGCGGAAAATCGCTAGAAGAGCAAGGAATGTCGGCTGTGTTCAGCTTCTCGAACGCTGGAATTCCGAGCGAATTCTCAGTACGTACCTCTGGAGAGGACTTGAATCATGAAAATCGTGATCGCTGGTGCGTCAGGCTTGATCGGCCGCCGTCTGACTGCTTCGCTGCTCCAATCCGGCCACGAAATCACGACGCTGACAACGAGAACCGTCAAGAGCGACAGCACGCACAACACGGGCTTTCGACAAGTCCATTGGGATGGCGTTACGGCTGGCGAGTGGACGCTGCATGTTCAACAGGCTGATGCAGTGATTAACCTCTCAGGTCAGTCCCTGGCCTCAGGTCGCTGGACCAGGGAACGAAAGAAGCTCCTCATTCAAAGCCGTGTTCTGCCCACCAGAATCCTCGTCGCGACGATGTCCGCAGCAATCCGTAAGCCCTCGGTGTTCCTCAACGCCTCAGCGGTCGGTTACTATGGATCTGTGGACGACGGAATCGTTGGTGAAGACCACCGGCCGGGGAGTGACTTTCTGGCAACGCTCTGTGTGAACTGGGAAGAAGAAGCCCGGCCTGCCTCCAAAGCAGGCATTCGCACTGTGCTTCTCCGCACAGGAGTGGTGCTTGATACGGATGGAGGGGCACTGCAGCGTCTGGTTCTGCCGTTTAAACTGTTTGTCGGAGGGCCGCTCGGCCCCGGTACCCAGTGGATGCCCTGGATTCATCGGGAGGACATGATACGGGCAATTCTCTTTGCACTTGAGAACAACATCTCAGGTCCGGTGAATTTGTCATCTCCAGAGAGCGTCACAATGGATGAGTTCAGCCGAACCCTCGCCCGGGTCCTCAAGCGACCGGGGATTCTGAGAGTCCCTGCTTTCGTATTGCGGTTGATGCTGGGAGAGATGGCGATGGTTGTACTGACAGGTCAACGCGCGGTACCGAAGGTCCTCACTGCTTCAGGATTCCAGTTCAAGCATCCCGTGCTTGAAGAAGCACTTGCCGACCTGCTCAAACCGCCTGCTCACTAGCCCCGCTGTGAGGGCCTACCGGATTGGCATCCGTATCCTGACCGATGTTCCGCCCAAATTGTCCCCCACATCGAAATCGTAGAGGCTGGCGCCCACATATGCGTCGACGATGTTGAGAAGATAGGTCAGTACGATGTAGAATCCGAATCGATCCCTCTCATCGCGGTAGAAGTCCCTCTCGTACTGCAAACGCGGATCACCCTGCCCCTTGTAGACGCCGTCGGCGATCGAGGCCGCGTAGGCATCACGCGACTCTCTGTAATGATTATCCATCTTCATCCACATGCTGAGGAAGTATCCGCCGAAGCCCAGGATGATGGGCACCTTCCAGTAACGGCCCGTATAGATCTGGCCTGCGCCGGGAACGGCTGCCGAGAGGAGAATTGCAGTTGTGGTGGATTTGAAGTTCTTTGGCGAGTCAGTCGTGTCGCGAGAAAGGCTGTCGTCCCGGACAATCAACGATTGCTGTTCAAAGGAGCGGGGGTGCTTAAAGAGCGCCGAGGATACTTTGTACTGGCCGACCCCCACGGAACAGAGCAGGCAGAGCAGCACAATGATGCCGACTTGTTTTCTCTTCCGAAGGGACAACGGGAATTTCATGGGTCTGCCGGAACATCTTACTTCTCGATAACCGCCACCGTTTCAATTTCTACTTTCATGTCGCGCGGAAGACGGGAAACTTCTACCGTGCTTCGCGCCGGTGCCGCACCGGTGAAGAACTCCGCGTACACTTCGTTCATCGCGCCAAAATCGTTGAAGTCCTTCAGAAAGACCGTCGTCTTCACCACAGAATTCATCGACGCGCCTGCAGCTGTCAGAATCGCTTCGATGTTCTTCAGCACCTGGCGTGTCTGCACTTTGATGTCCCCTTCGACAAGCTGATTCGTCGCAGGATCGATGGCTACCTGCCCTGCTGTGTAAATGAACTTGCCATCGACGATGATCGCCTGACTGTAGGGACCTATCGGCTTCGGCGCTTTCTCGGTGAAGAGCTTCTGATTGCTCATGGCGGTCCTTGCTTGTTCGGATCCTTCGTGCTACTGCAGTTTCTCAAGCGAAGCGAAAAGATCAAGGAGCCTGTCCAGATCGTCGAGCGAATAATACTCGATGACAATTTCTCCACGCCCCTGTTCTTTTTCCTTCACGATCACTTTTGTGCCGAGGGTTTGTCTGAGTTTTTCTTCAATGCTCTGGACAGCAGATGAAACTTCCCGCGGAGTTGACTTCCGGCCTGCTCCCTCCGGAACCTTTCCTGTCGATTTCGCAAGCTGCTCCACTTTCCGGACAGACATTCCTGTATCGACAATCTTCTTGAACAAGCGGAGCTGCATACTCTCTGTCGGGATCGTAATGAGAGCGCGCGCATGGCCCATCTGAATCAGGTCCTTCCGCAAGCCAACCTGAATCTCAATAGGAAGCCTGAGCAACCGGATGAAGTTCGTGACCGTTGTCCGGTCCTTCCCCACCTTCTCCGCAACCTCCTCCTGCGTCAGGTGGCACTCGTCGATGAGACGCTTGTACGCATGCGCAATTTCGATGGGATTGAGCGTCTCGCGCTGGATGTTTTCGATGAGCGCGAGTTCGAGCATCTCTTCATCAGAATCGACCGCGATGATGTAGGCGGGAATCTCTGTCAGACCTGCATTCTGGGCCGCCCGGAGGCGACGCTCGCCGGTCACTAACTGGTAGCCGCCTTCGACCCTCCGCACTGTCACCGGCTGAATGACCCCCTTTTCGACGATCGAGCGGGTCAGTTCGGCAAGTGCTTCCTGGTCAAATTCGGTGCGGGGCTGGAACGGATTCGGCCGGACGTGTTCCATCGGAATCCGGGCAATGATTCCTACACCACCGGTGTCAGATCCCACTTCGTCCTGACGGATGCTGACCTCCTTCATCGGCGCCTTCGGAATCAGTGCGCTGAGCCCCCTGCCAAGAACTGTCTTCTTCTGAGTTGTCATGTCATGAACCTGCGGCAGCATTAGATGGAGGAATCACTTCCGGCGCCAAGACGTCATTGCCGGCCAGAACTTCCTTCGCCAGCTCCATGTGGTTGCGGGTACCGGAGCAGATGGCATCGTAGAGAATGATCGGCTTGCCGAAGCTCGGCGCCTCGCTGAGGCGGATGTTGCGTGAGATGATGGTCTTGAAGACTTTGTTGCCAAAATACCGTTTCACTTCATCCACAATCTGGTTCGACAACCTCAGGCGGGAATCGAACATCGTGAGGAGAACACCCTCGATATCGAGATTCGGATTGAGGGTCTTCTTCACCAGATTGATCGTGCTGAAGAGTTGTCCAAGGCCTTCGAGAGCGAAGTATTCACACTGAACGGGAATCAGAATGGAGTCGGCCGCGGTGAGGGCATTCAGCGTCAGCAACCCAAGTGACGGCGGGCAATCGATCACGATGAAATCGTAGTTGTCGCGGATCGTCGACAACGCGTGAACGAGACGCCGCTCACGGTTCTCTAGTTCAACCATCTCAATCTCAGCACCGACCAGGTTGATGTGCGACGGAACGCACGAGAGATACGGCATCTGTGTTTCAACAACTGTCGACCCGATATTGAGGCCGTCGACAATCACCTCGTAGATCGTGCGTCCTTCAAGCGGAGAAATGCCGATGCCACTGGTTGCGTTAGCCTGGGGGTCGACGTCGACGAGAAGGGTTTTCTTCTCGGCCACCGCGAGAGAGGCGGCAAGGTTCACCGCGGTGGTCGTCTTCCCGACGCCACCCTTCTGGTTCGCTATGACGATGACTTTGCCCATCATGCCTCGACAAAAACCCGGAGAAACTACTTTAGTGTGTGCGAATATACTCCTTTTTCATGCTGTTTGCAACCAAGCGGGGGTGCTGAGGTTCAGCTCGTCGGAGTCAATCTCCAAACCGATCTCCTGCTTTCAGGGAATATCCCCGGAGGAATTCGGCGATTGTCATCTTCTTCCTCCCTTCCAGTTGCACTTCGAGAACAGAGACCTGACCGTTCGCCGTTCCAACGAAAAGACGATCGGGAGCGACGTCCTGAACTACCCCTGGCTCCGGTTGCCCGCCTTCCATCAAAGTTGTCCGATAGAGTCGCAGTACTTTTCCGTCATGCGTCGTCCAGGCGCATGGATGGGGAGAGAGGCCGCGCACAAAATTGTGAACCTGCATGGCGCTCTTCGCCCAATCGACCCTGCAATCTTCCTTGAAGATCTTTGGTGCCCGGGTTGCCAGCGAATCATCCTGCATTTGGGGATGAGCCGTTCCCTCCTCGATCATTCGTACCGTCCTGAGGACGACCTCTCCACCAAGTGCCGAGAGCTTGTCGTGGAGTTCACCGGCAGTCTCCTGTGCCCCGATCGGGATGCGTTCCTGAAGCAGGACCGAACCCGTGTCGACGCGCTCCTGGAGGAAGAACGTCGTGACACCGGTTTCACACTCGCCGTTGATGATTGCCCAATTGATAGGTGCCGCACCGCGATACTTTGGAAGAAGGGAGGCGTGAAGATTGAACGCACCAGCCCGTGGAATCGTGAAGACTTCAGGAGGCAGGATCCGGAACGCTACGACGACGATGAGATCCGGATGAAGATCGCTGACCGCTGAGATGAACTGAGGATCTTTCAGATTCTCCGGTTGGAGAAGTGGGAGATTGCGCTCCAGTGCAAACGCCTTCACAGCGGATGGCAAGAGTTTCTGGCCCCTCCCCTGGGGCTTGTCGGGAGCTGTTACGACGGAAACGACGGGGTAGCCATTGTCCAGCAGGATGTTCAGGCTGGGGATGGCAAACTCCGGCGTCCCCATGAAGAGAATTCGCATGGAGAACGCGCTCAGGCCTCGTTTGCGCTGATGACTGGATAGGCGGTGTCTACTTCGCCATTCTTGATTTTCCTCAACTCATTCTTCAGAAGCGTCCGCCGTCCGAGATTCAAATGATCGACAAACATGACGCCGTTGAGGTGATCGATTTCATGCAAAAATGCCCTTCCCAGCAAACCGTCGGCTTCCATGACAACTTCATCGAAATTCGCATCCCGGAACTTCACTTTGATCTTCTCAGCGCGTGTCACCTCCGCCCGAAGGTCCGGAATACTCAGGCATCCCTCCTCCATTTGGAGCTTTCCTTCCTCCTGCAGAATCTCGGGATTGATCGCAACAAGGATCTTCGCCTCCTTCCCCGCTTCCTCCGATCGCTCGTCTCCGTCGTCCTCTCCGCGTTCAATCGCTGAGATGTCGAGGACCAGCATCCGCCGAAGATCTCCCACCTGCGTTGCGGCAAGCCCAACCCCGTTTGCCTTGCGCATGGTTTCCGCCATGTCCATCATCAGCTTGATGGTCGAATCATCAAGCGACTGAACAGGCTTCGCCTTCTTTCGAAGCACATCAGTTCCGTAAAGATAGATTGGAAGTACAGACATAAGTTCGTTTGCTTTTGTCCCCGTTGCAGACAACGGTGTCACCATCGTGAATGTACTCACGAGCGCTCTGGGAATCAACTCACTGAACGATTCTGCGAGCTCCCTCGTATCGCTTCTTGTAGAAGAAACTCTCCAACGAAGATATTGTCACACCGAGTGAGACGCTTGCGTGGGCGAAGAGATCGTCCCCCAGGTAGATACCGACATGTGAGGCGGTCGAGCCCGTCGTGTTGAAGAACACGAGGTCACCAAACTTGAGATCGGAAGGTTCAACTGCCTCTCCGTACTGAAACTGTTCTGCGCTGCTCCTCGGAAGCGAAACCCCTATCGCGTTCTTGTACACGCTCATGGTATACGCCGAACAGTCGATACCGTTTTCATCCATTCCTCCGAGCTTGTAGGAAACACCCATCATCTTCGAAATCTCCCGCATCATCTTCGCCTGATCGAGGTTCGAGATGGCGGTATTCTTCTCCGTCGCAAACGAGCGCCGACCAGAGATCACACGCTCTGCTTCCGGCGCCTCGGATTCGACGTCCTGCACGATGCCGCCGGAAGTGTCAGGCGCTGCGGGCTTCCGAGCACTCGGTTGATCCGCCACCGTGCTTCCGGACGCCTTGAACCGCGGGGCGACCGGACCGCAGCCGCTAACCCCCTCAAGCACGAGTGCGAAGAGCACAAGTGCAAGCACCGTCGCCGCAGAGCGCCGAGAGAACAAAAGCCCCGACTTGCGCCGAGGCTTTCGATGAAGATCCATGGATTGCTCCACCATTATCCCAAATATGCCCTGAGTGCTTTACTGCGCGACGCATGACGAAGACGCCGGATGGCTTTCTCCTTGATTTGGCGCACACGTTCACGGGTCAGGTTAAACTTTTCACCAATCTCTTCAAGCGTCAACGAGTGCTCCTGGTCAAGGCCGAAATACAGCCGGATCACCTGAGCCTCGCGCTCGCTCAACGTGTTGAGAGCGCGACGTACCTCGACCTTGAGGGACTCCTCCATAAGCTGATGATCGGGTGAAGGCTGCCGCTGATCCTGGATAACATCGAGAAGCCTGTTGTCTTCCCCCTGAGCGAACGGCGCATCCATCGAAAGATGCCGGCCCGAAATCTTCAGCGTATCGGAGACTTCGAAGAGAGACATATCCAGCTCTTCGGCAAGTTCGCTCGCGCTCGGCTCACGCTCGAACTCCTGCTCCAGCGTGCTGAACGCCTTTCCGATCTTGTTGAGAGCACCTACCCGATTCAACGGAAGCCGAACAATACGCGACTGCTCTGCGAGCGCCTGCAAAATGGATTGCCGGATCCACCACACGGCGTACGAGATGAACTTGAATCCGCGCGTCTCATCAAATCGCTTTGCGGCCTTGATGAGTCCCAGGTTCCCTTCGTTGATCAGGTCACCGAGCGAAAGTCCCTGATTCTGATACTGCTTCGCGACACTCACCACGAAACGAAGATTCGCCTTCGTCAGCTTCTCGAGCGCCTTCTGGTCACCTTTTTTGATCCTGCGGGCGAGCTCGATCTCTTCCTGCGGCGTAAGGAGATCGACCTTGCCGATTTCCTGCAGGTACTTGTCAAGCGACTGGCTTTCGCGGTTCGTATATTGCTTGCTGATTTTTACCATTCAGATTGTGCCTTTATTCGATAGAATAGGGCCGTTGAGGCTTCCATCCCTTCTCTAAACACACATTTGACGCTCAAAAGTTCGCGGCGACGGCGCGAAAAGCGTGAAATTCTCTTAAGAAAATACGCCTTGGTTTTCTTCGTCCCGGCCCCTTTCAGGATTAGACCAAGGAATCAAGGAAACTGCTCCCTGCCAGCTCAGCCTTGCGGGCAACTGAGAAATACTCTGCCACTGTCTTTGCCGCATCTGAAAACGACGATCTCACACCGAGATTGACTCCGCGAGCACCCCCCCGCACCATGCATAGCAACGGAACATACTCGCGGGAATGATCAGTACTCTGGTCCGTCGGGTCATTTCCATGGTCGGCGGTGAGCATCAGTAAATCACCATCCGACAGCGACGAGATGAGGGACGGAAGCATCTTATCAAATTCCTCCAACGCTCGTCCCATCCCCACTGGGTCCTGCCGATGACCATAGAGAGTGTCAAAGTCGACAAGATTCGTCATGATGAAGCCGCTTCGCATCCGCGCGGCAGCCTCAAGTGTCTCACGCACACCGTCGCTATTTGATGTCGTGTGAATCTTTTCTTTGAGTCCGCGGCCACAGAAAAGGTCATCGATCTTTCCGATTCCGACGGTCTCGACTCCCTCCTCTGAAAGAACGTCAAGGAGCGTCACTCCGGCAGGCTCGAGCGCAAAGTCTCGCCGGTTGGTCGTTCGCACAAATGCTCCGTCGGTCCCGACGAATGGTCGTGCGATCACCCTCCCCACTTCGTGTTCTCCGGTAAGGATCTGCGTCCGTGTCACCTCGCAGATCTCGTAGAGCCGCGCCAACGGAATCACTTCTTCATGCGCGGCAATCTGAAACACAGAATCACCCGACGTGTAGACAATCGGGAAACCCGTTCGCACATGCTCCGCACCAAGTTCTTTGATGATCTCGGTTCCTGATGCCGGCTTGTTGCCCAGGCAGCCTCTGACACCCGTTCGGGATTTGAATTTCTCCAGAAGCTCCGCTGGAAACCCTCGGGGATAGAGCGGAAACGCCTTGTCGGTGACGAGCCCACCCAGTTCCCAATGTCCGGTCGTGCTGTCCTTGCCGGCCGAGCGCTCGGCCATCTTTCCGTAGCAAGCGTCTGGTGAACTAACGCTCGAAAGACCAGGGATGTCTTCGATGCAACCGATTCCGAACCTTTCAAGATTCGGAAGCTTGATCCCTTTCAGAGCTCTCGATGTGTTCGCCAAGGTGTTGGCACCCTCATCGCCGTACGCACGGGCATCGGGGAGAGCCCCGATGCCGACGCCGTCAAGAACGATGAAGATCACTTTTCCAGGTTTCAAGGGTGTTGTTCCCTCCTGCCGCTTCGTTCGTTCATGTTCAGTGAACTCGCGATGAAACACACCTTTGAATTACGAGGAATGAGCTCAAATGTTAGGCGTACACCTCTTTCTCGTTACACTTGCAGATCTGGATCCGCTGCCTGTTAAACCGATACGAACCATGTGCAGAGCGAACTGACTGGACGAACAGGGTGGGGACTTTCACCGTCCCGCACTTCGGGCACTTCACGCCCTTTTCTTGTGTCGCCTTCTTTGCTTTTTCTGCAAAATCTTGTTGTTTTGCCATTCCTATCTCCTCTACGTTTACTCGATACTAGAAAACTCTGACAATATTCCCGCCGGCTTCCACCGCCTTCTTGAGCGTCTGGCTGGCATTCTCTAACAGCTCAATGTCGCTCGTCTGACTCACAGCACCGCAGACGCCAATGCTGACAGTCACGGAGAAGCTCTTCTGGTCGACATTGATGATGTTGCTGGCGATATTCTTTCGGAGCTTTTCGGCCCACAGATTCGCTTCTTTTGCAGGAGTGCTCACAAGAAGCACGGCAAACCGGTTGAAATCATAGCGCCCCACGAGGTCATATGGCCTCACGGACGATTTGATCATCCGACCGATGTTCTGCAGGACGAATTCAAATCCCTCTTTGCCATATCGATGAAGATGTTCATTCATCGAGTCGATCGACAACATGACAAGTGTCAGGTCCGCCCCAAAATCATTCGCCCTGTGAACTTCCTCCTGAACCCGGCTCACAAAGTAGCTTCGGGTTGCGACCCCTGTCGTCTCATCCATCAGCACATAGTTGTTCACGACGTCCGTCAGACTCAGAACTTCCAACGAGATGGCAGCCGTCTCGACAAGTTTGTCCAGCAGCTTCAGTTCAGCATCGGCATACGTCTTGGCGTCTTTACTCTCGACCGCCAGGACACCGTAGCACCTGCTGAGCGAGAGAATCGGCAGCGCAAGAAACGCTCCTTTGGAGTCCACACGCTCTGCTTTGTAAAACCTCGGAAGCTCAATACCGTCCATCGAATCGAGGACGCGCGAGACGCCCGACTGGATCACTCCCCCGACGAGGCTCTGATGCGGATCGACCTCCTGTGTTGGCGCGACGTACGCATCGTTCATCCGGTTCATTACAAACTGCACAACCCAAGATTTCCGCGTCTCATCATAGAGGACCACCGAAACATAGTCCCATGCAACCAACCTGGAGGTTTCTTCCGCCAGGGTTCGAACGACATTGTGAAGACTGAACTCAATCTTGAGTTGTTCCCTCATCCTCGAGATGGAACGAAGTACTTCGGAATCGAGGAGAAGATCGTATTTGTCGGTGTAGCTCCTGATCAGGGCTGAGATCAGCTTCGTGAACTGGCCGAGCGAGCTCAGCGTCTCCGGCCCATAGGCGTCTTCGTCGATGCAGTCAATCGTCAGGACCGCAACCGGGTCCCGCGGGACTCCGGGCGACTTTGTGTAGAAGATCGGAACCGCCACGAATGTCTTGACCGGCTCGACGGCATCGTAGTACCCGAGCATTTCAAGCTGACCCGCCGCGTTCACCTGATTCAGGATCTTCGGTTGGCTCGTGAGAGCCACCTGGCTGATCACGTCTGTCCCCAGCTCGCGACGGCGGTGGGTCATGAACTTATCGCTATCGGAGACGAAGCTCTCCAGTACAATCTGGTTCTTGTCCCGATTAACCCAGAAAAAGGCGACCGTGTGAGCAAAGTTGACCTCCTTCACGACGGTAAGGACCTTCTTCATGAGAAAGCCAAACTCGGATTTCGGCCCGCCTTCACGAACGAACACCTCTTCGTTGATATCGAAGAAATCAGAAGGCTGGAATTCATATTCCGCAACCGAGGCAGTTGTACGCCGTGCCGGAGCACTTCCTGACTTACTCGATGATTCCTCCACGATTTCCACCTTGTACTTCTGCCCACCTGGTTGAAGATCGTCGAAGACGAGCTTTTTCATTTCAGCTTTTTGCTCCTGATTCGTGGCAGAAATCCCTGTCCCGTCGACGTTGGCCTGTTCTCGTGATCTCGGTCGCCAGCGTACGACAACGACGTACGCAAACATCGCACCGGACAAGAGAAATGCCGCAAGTCGAGGGATGGGGGCTTCAATGAGCAACCCCACTAGAAACAAAATGACGCCCGATAGCACAACTAGTTCCTGTCTTAAGAAGAACTTTTCAATCCAGGAACGAATTGTCTCTGACATCCGGGCGTCAATCCTGATAAGTAAGAAATATGAATCTTGCCCTTAAATTACGTCAAATTTACCCATTTAGCTCAACAAAGTCAAGGTGAAAAGTGAGATGAGAGAGCCAAACCGCAATGCATGTCGTCTGTTAAGTTTTGCCAGTATGTTGTCCGGAAGTCAATGACAATCGCCTTGCAGCAGAAGGTTTTTTTCTCTAATTTTTTGTCTACGCACAACTCCTGAGAACCACTCCGCGACTTCATACCGATGAAAGCTGTCATTATGGCGGGCGGGTTTGGAACGCGCCTGCGTCCCCTGACGTGTAACATTCCCAAACCAATGGTCCCGATGCTCAACAGGCCGATGATGGAGCACATCGTCGATTTGCTGAAGCGCCACGGAATCACTGATCTCATCGCCACACTGTACTATCAGCCCGAGGTCATCTCGTCATACTTTGATGATGGGCGGCGCTTCGGGGTGTCGCTTCAATATTTGAGAGCAGAAGCGGATTACGGCACGGCCGGGAGTGTCAGAAACGCAAAGGACTTCCTGGACCAGCGATTTCTGATCATCAGCGGAGACGTTTTCACCGATTTCGACCTTTCTGCGGCTGTGAAGTATCATGAGGAGAAAAAGGCCAAGGCAACGATTGTCCTTACTCACGCCTCCAATCCGCTCCAGTTTGGCGTTGTTCTCACAAAAGACAACGGAAAGATCAGCCGGTTCCTCGAAAAACCCTCCTGGGGAGAAGTGTTCAGCGACACGATCAACACAGGGATCTACATCCTCGAGCCCGAGGTTTTGGACCTCATCCCGCACAAAGAGGAGTTTGATTTCAGCAAGAACCTCTTCCCCATCCTGCTCGAACAGGACATGGGGCTGTATGGCTACATCGCAGAGGGATATTGGAGGGACGTCGGCAATCTCAATGAATATCAGGATGCGCACACGGATGCGCTTCGATCTCTCGTCAAGGTGACGCTCCCAGGGGAAAAGAATGGCAATATCTACGTCGGCGCAAACTCAAAGATCGAGGCCGATCCAAAGAATCTCACCGGCACTGTCGTCATCGGCAAGAATACGCGCATTCATTCAGATGTCACGATTTCCGACTCGGTCATCGGCGACAACTGTGAGATACAGCCCGGATCGGTCATCCGCAACAGCATTCTCTGGAGCGGAACGAAGATAGGGACAAACGTGGAAATGTCCGCCGACGTCATCGGAAACGAGTGCACCATCGGCGATGACGTGGTCATTTCCGAAAACGTTTTCATGAGTGATCAGTGTTCGATCGGAAAACGAAGCCGGCTGTCCGCGAATATCAAGCTCTGGCCGGAAAAAGTAGTTGAAGATGGAGCCGTGGTCACACGAAGCCTCGTCTGGGAAGACCGCTGGTTGCGTGAGCTGTTCCGCGAGGCAAAGGTGACAGGAGTTTCAAATGTTGAGATGAATCCGGAATTCGCTGCAAAACTCGGGGCGGCATTCGGAGCCTTTGCCGGATCCGGCGCCACGGTGGTCACAAGCCGCGACTCGGATAACGTGTCTCGAATGATCAACCGTGCATTCATGACCGGATTGATGTCATCCGGAGTGCACTGTGCCGATCTCCGGACTGCCTCGATTCCCATCGTGCGTCACGAGCTGCGAAGCGGAACGGAGCGCGGCGGCATTCACGTCCGCAAGTCTCCTCACGACAAGAATCTCACCGACATCATTTTCTTTGACGCGGACGGGAAAGACCTGCCGAGCGGGAAATCGAAATCTGTCGAGCGGCTGTTCTTCGGCGAGGACTTCGCCCGCTCGAGCCATGACGCTGTCGGGTCCATCCGCTTCCCTGAACGTGCAACGGAAAGCTACATTGAACGCGGGTACGCTGCTCTCAATGTTCAAGCGATCAGGTCCGCGAGCCTCAAACTCGTCATTGACTATTCCAACGGCGTTGCCTCGACGATCTTTCCCAATATTCTGGGGAACTTGAATGTACAAGCGGTGTCGTTGAACGCGTACCTCGACAGCCAGAAGCTTACGAGATCGAAAGAGATGCACGATCAGTCAATCCGTCAGCTTTCTCACGTCGTCACATCATTGCAGTACGACGTCGGTTGCATGCTCGACCCCGGGGCGGAACGGATGTACGTCGTCGATGAGCGCGGAACGCATATCGACAGCGACCGGCTCCTGACCTTGTTCACGAAGCTTGTGATTCTCGCTCACCCCGAGATCAAGAAGATCGCTGTTCCGATCTCTGCGTCGGCCGAAGTCGACATGCTTGCCAAGGAGCACGGGCTAGCGGTGATCAAGACACGAGATTCCCATCTGGCTCTCATGGAAGCCGCTTCGAACAAGCAAATACGGTTCATCGGGGGCACGAAGGGTGGATTCATTTTCAACGAGTTTCTCCATGCGTCCGACGGGATGTACGCAGTTTCAAAGCTCCTCGAATGCCTCGCCATCTCGAAAAAGCGGTTGGGCGAACTCGACAGTGAAACCCCCCGACTCCACATGGTGAAGCGCGACATCGCATGCCCATGGAACCTCAAGGGCCAGGTGATGCGACATCTGATGAAGGACACCGAGCGCCTCTCACGGGAGTTGATTGATGGCGTCAAAGTGTTCCCTCGGTCCGGTGATCCGTTTGCATCGGTGCTGCTGAATCCAGACAGGACACGCCCGATCTTTCATGTGAATGCCGAATCCTCTGACCCGGCAGTTGCACAGCAATTGGTCAATGAGTTCGATGCGAAAATGCATGTCTGGATGCATTCGTAGCACAATAGTCCACGAGTGTCGAAGAATTTTGGAGTAAAGGATGCGTATTGTTGATCTTCTGAATGAAAAAGTTGTCAAAACAAATCTCCCAGGAACCACAAAGACTGAGATCATTAACTCAATCGTCGATATCGCTGCAACGCAGGACCGGGTACTGGACAAAGAGAAAGTCCGGGAGGCGATCTTCGAGCGAGAGAAAATCATGTCCACAGGCGTCGGAGCCGGCTTCGCCATCCCCCACGCCAAATCTGATGCAGTGAGCGACATCGTTGCGGCATTCGCCATCACCGCCCAGCCAATCGACTATCAGTCCCTCGACGACCAGCCCGTACGCATCGTGTTCCTCCTCGTTGGACGGGAGAACATGGTCGGGCCCCACATCAAGCTCCTCAGCCGGATCTCCCGTCTGATGAACAATGAAGACTTCCGCACGCGCCTACTCGACGCTTCGACACCGAAGGACATCCTCGAGATCTTTCGCAAGGAGGAAGCAACTCACTTTGAGGCTTGAGATTCCTCACGCGCGGTCAAACCCTCGCAGCGGCACATCGCACCGCGCTGTAGGATTCACTGAGGCAGTCAACATGGAGTCTTCACAGTCAGGACGGTACCACTCTTGAAATTCAAATCGATCAAAGGCACGAAAGATATTCTGCCGGGTGAATCGGAGCTTTGGCAGCAGGTGGAAGAGTGCATCCGGCGGGTCATGGGGTTGTTCAACTACCGTGAAATCCGAACGCCCGTTTTTGAGCAGACCGCTCTCTTTTCACGCAGCATCGGAGAGCTCACGGATATCGTGAGCAAAGAGATGTACACCTTTATCGATCGGGGCGAGGAAAGTCTCACCCTGCGGCCCGAAGGAACGGCATCTGCCCTTCGCGCGTACATTCAGCACAACGTTGGAGAACAATCAAACCTCACGAAGTTGTACTACCTCGGCCCGATGTTCAGGCAAGAACGACCGCAGGCCGGCCGACTTCGCCAGTTTCACCAGTTCGGGGCTGAGGCTCTCGGCAGTCAATCCCCGCAGCTCGACGTGGAAATGATGCTTGTTGCCCTCACCGTGTATCGTGAACTGGGAATCGAGCAATTCGCCCTCAACATCAACTCAGTGGGCTGCCCGAAGTGCAGACCCCCCTACAAAGAACTCCTCATTCGTGAGCTTCAACGCATTCGCGACAAGCTCTCACCCGAAAGCCAGGCACGGATCGACCAGAACCCTCTCCGCGTACTGGACTCGAAGGACGAACACGACAAGGAACTCACACGCGGCGTACCATTGATGAAGGACCACCTCTGTCCTGAGTGCAGCGCACACTTCAGCGGAGTACAGGACCTGCTCGCGGCAACTGGAACACCCTTCCATATCGACGGGCGATTGGTGCGCGGCCTCGATTACTACACGAAGACAGCATTCGAAATCACCAGCACGGCGCTCGGATCCCAGGACGCTCTGGCCGGCGGCGGGCGGTACGACCTCCTCGTCGAAGAGCTGGGCGGAAAGCAGACACCGGGTGTAGGATTCGCAGCGGGTATGGAACGCCTCATGATGGTCCTGACGAAATCAGGAAAGGCCCCCGTTCCCGACATCCAGCCTGTCCTGTTCATCGCTACCAGTGGTTCTGCAGCACAGAAATGGGCATTCACCACCGCACAAACGCTGCGGACAAAGGGCTTTCCGGTTGAGATTGACTACCTGCAGCGAAGCCTGAAGGCGCAAATGCGCGAGGCAAACAGGCAAGAAGCCCGATTTGCGATCGTCATCGGCGAGACGGAGTTGGAGTCGAAGAGTGCCAGGCTCAAGAACATGAAGTCCGGTGAAGAGACGACAGTGGCTCTTGATCAACTCGAGAGCGCATTGAGAACGGAATGACGGTTCGAAAGAAACGGCGTGATCCGGAGTACGTGCTCCATTCGTTCCATCATACCGATGAGCGGAGCGGCAGATCGTCGATCGTCTTCACTATCCGCACCATCAAAGAGTTCACGAGTTTCAACTACGAGATCTTGCTCGACGCCTCACTCCTCGGTCGGACAATCGAGCTGAAAATCTTGGGCCTTCGCACGACGCCGCTCATCATGCCGGGGATGGGTCCGGCACAGGGGAAAAGAGAATACGAAAACTTGAATGGAGCTTATACGCTCCTCGTGCGCAAACCTGACGGAGAAACCAACGAATTCAGTGTACACGTCGCCCCTGACCGAGTAACCATGGACGGGGCACCTGCCCGTCCGTTTGTCCTGATCTCGAACGAGCCTGTACATCTACCCTAATTTCTGATCCATCAACAAGTCGCCCGAACCATGTGCCCTCGTCTTCTGCAAATCGGCCCTTTCACGATCTACGGATACGGACTCATGCTCGCCATCGGATTCATCGTTGGCAGCGCTCTCCTCTCCTCGGAGCTCAAGCGAAGAGGTTTTGATACCAATCTTGGCAACAACATTACGCTCATTGCACTCGTCGCCGGCATCATCGGTTCTAAACTTCTGTTCATCGTTGAAGAATGGGGCGATTTTCTCGTCGACCCCATCGGCATGGCGTTTTCGCCGAGCGGATTGACCTTCTATGGCGGCTTTCTGCTTGCGACGCTCTCCATATACCTCTATCTCAGAAAACGATCGATCCGGTTCTTCACAGTTGCCGACGCGATCGCTCCCGGCCTGCTCCTTGCATATGGAATCGCGCGGATCGGGTGCCATCTCGCCGGCGATGGTGACTACGGAATGCCCACGACATTGCCATGGGGAACGGACTATTCAAAAGGGACCTACCCCCCTTCGTACGCATTCCGGAACATTCCGGAGATCACACAACAGTACCCGGGCGGAATTGTCCCGGACAACACGCTCTGCCATCCTACTCCAGTTTATGAATTCCTCATCTGCGGCATTCTCTTTCTGATCCTCTGGCGCGTTCGGAAGACCCTTCAGCCCGAAGGGAAACTCTTCATGCTCTACCTCATGTTTGCGGGCGGGGAGCGATTCGCCATCGAGTTTCTGCGACTCAATCCGCGAATCTTCTTTGGCCTTTCGGAAGCACAACTCATTGCATCCGGATTGTTCCTCATTGGGCTGTACGGGTGGTTCGCTCTCTCGAAGAAGTCGTAGATTCCCGGGGAGGCAAAGACGTCGTTGGAAACTCTCATCATCGGAAGAAAACCCGTCCTCGAAGCGCTCCGTTCTGACTCACCGCTCGAGAAGATCTGCATCCTCTACGGGACGCACGGCAGCGCTCTCCAAGAGATCGAGCAGCTTGCCCGCCGACGCGGAGTGCCCGTCAAGCAGCTCGATAAACAACGGTTTCTTGAGCTCTCGACCAATCCCAACGCACAAGGAGTCATAGCCGTCGCAGCGGGCAAAGAATACGTCGAGGTCGACGACATTCTCAGCGCCGCTAACCTTCGAGGCGAACCACCATTCCTCCTCATTCTCGACGAGATCGAGGATCCCCACAACCTGGGCGCTCTCATCCGGACTGCCGAGTGCGCAGGCATCCATGGCGTCGTTCTTCCCCGGCACCATTCCGCTTCACTGAGCGAAACGGTTGCCAAGGCATCCGCCGGTGCTTCATTGCACGTTCCGGTTGCGAAGGTCACGAACATCGCCACAACACTGGACGAACTGAGAAAGAGCGGCGTGTGGATCGTGGGCACCGATGCGGACGCGCCAAAGTTCTACACAGAAGTCGATTACACGGGAGCGATAGGAATCGTCGTGGGGAACGAAGGGAAAGGGATGCGCCGGCTGGTGCGCGAGAAATGCGACTTCCTCGTCAAAATACCGATGTACGGCAAGATCGGTTCGCTGAATGCTTCGGTCGCAGGCGGATTGATTCTCTTCGAGGTGGCAAGAAACCGACACGGCGGGAAGAAGACGGGAAAGCAGACTGGTGAAACGACGTCATCCTGAACTTGATGGGGGAATTCTCTTCCAGCCTGATTTGCCCTTCGTACGAACCGTCCTTCTGATCTCCTGCTGCTTCGATACGTACTTCTGAATGCTCTCCCTCGGCACAACAACCACTTTCTGCCGATTACGAACCTGTTTCACCGGCGTCCCCTTCCTTCATCAGGCCGTAGCGCTTCATCTTTGTGTAAAGATGGCTTCGCTGAATCCCAAGCGCCTCCGCTGTCTTTGAAATATTCCATCGGTGAAGTTCGAGCTGCCGACGGACAAATGCAGCTTCCGCCCGCTCCTTGAACTCCTGAAACGATCCACCCCTCGCGAGGATGTCCTCAAATTCCCCTCCGCCCGACTTTGGCGACGCCTCCAGAAGGGAGAGATCGATCAGACTGCCGGGGGACAGAATCACCAGTCGTTCCACCGTGTTCTTCAATTCCCGGACGTTTCCTCTCCACTCCATGACCGATAATGTGCGAAGTGCATCCTCCGATATGGACTTCCTCGCCATGCCATTCCGCATGCAGACGTCATCCACAAACGCCTTCACGAGGAGCGGGATATCATCTCGCCGCTCCCGAAGCGGCGGCACATGAATCGGAATAACTCTGAGCCGATGATAGAGATCATCACGGAAGTTCCCCTTCTTGATCTCTTCCTCCAGATTCTTGTTGGTCGCTGCGATCACCCGGACGTCGACAGAGATCAGTTTGGTGCCGCCGACACGCTCGATTGTCCCTTCTTCGAGTGCGCGTAGGACCTTGGCCTGCGCACGCAGGCTCATATCGCCGATCTCATCCAGAAAGAGCGTCCCGACATCCGCCTGCTCGAATTTCCCGATCCGTTGCGCGGTCGCGCCGGTGAACGATCCTTTTTCATGTCCAAAGAGCTCGGATTCAATCAGTTCAGACGGTATGGCTGCACAATTCACTTCCACGAACGGTTTTGTTGCTCTCTTGCTGTAGCGCTGAATGGCGCGTGCCACAAGTTCCTTCCCGGTGCCGTTTTCTCCCGTGATGAGCACACGAACATCCGTCGGCGCAACGCGCTCCACGACCGTGAGGATCTCTTTGATCTTCACACTCTCACCGAGGATCTGCCACTTCCCCTCAACCGATTCACGGAGCTTGCGGAATTCCTCCGTCAGATTCGCCTGTTGAAGTGCGTTTCGGATTGTGACGAGAAGCTTCTCGCGGTCAAGCGGTTTCGGAAGGAAGTCGAACGCTCCCAGCTTTGTCGCCTCGACTGCCGTGTCGATGGTCCCATGACCAGAAATCATGATGACCGGAAGGTCGCTGTTGTTCTCTCTGATGCGTTGCAGCACTTCAAGCCCGTCCATGCCGGCCATCTTGACATCGAGCAGTACCAAGTTGACCGATGCTTGGTTCAGGTTCTTCAACGCCTCTTGCCCGTTTTCCGCGAACTGGACTTCGTACGATTCGAACTCGAGCACCATCTTCAGAGAATCGCGGACACTTTTCTCGTCATCTACGATCAGGATCGTCTTCATTTGTCATTTCGATATGGGAGGTTGAGATAATCTGACGGCAAGAGGTTCTTGATCGTCAGCAGATCGTGGCCGAAGCGTTCTCCCTGACTATTGGCGCGGCGATCACGATCATCGTCCACTCCTCCGACAACCAGCTTGGCTTCTCCCCACTCTATAAGGTCGCCTGAGGTTCGTGCAAATTCTCGCGATTCCGATGCATATGCAATGTACGCCGAGCCGAAGAAATGCTGCAGCTTGTCGCGATCCCCCTCGGGGGGCGTGTCGGCATAAATGTTCGCTGGCAGGTGTCTCATCCGGGCATTGAAGACGCTGTCATCTTCAAAGGTAAGAGGAAGTCCAATGGACCCAACGATCGGAACCTTCAATTCCAGATCACGATGTTCCAGGACCGCAACAAGGGAAAGGAAGAGCGCCCTTCCGACGCTGTGTTCTGCTATCTTCAGAGCTTTCAGGTAGATCGCATCGATTGCACGCATGTCCCCACAGCGTCTGAATAGGATTCCAAACCGGTCGTCTCGAATGTAGGCCCGAATCCGGCGAGTGTCTTTGTAGATGTCCGGCGTAACGACATCACCAAGGAATCGCAAGAGCGAGAACTTCTCCTTTTCGGCCTCATCGAAATCCCAACTCAATCCGTCGGGCCCGGGTTTTCCATCACACTGCGCCCACACGCTTCCTTGTGCTGCGAGCGCGAGGAACAGCAGAAGGAGGCACACCTTCGATGGCCGGATGGGGAAACGGAGCTTCATACCAGAGGTGGAAGAAAACGACCTTGAATGATCCTGTGAAGGCATTCGGGAGACACCATCGTGCGTCTCCCCTATTTCACGGGAAAACACCGATAGAGTTTCAAGAGCATCGGCAAAGCTTCAGTTCGGAGCGCCGGGACAAGGGCGGCGCCACGTCGTTTCCAGTGCAATTTTCACAGATCCCGACGGGCACCTCGTTCAGATTCTGGCGCTGTCAGATCTAAAATCTTCAAGAAGGCCGGCAGCGACCTCATACGGATTGGACTGCCGCCGGTACAGAAGGTCGAGCTTCTTGTGAAGTTCGAGTGAACGGACATCGTCCCAGAACTCTGTGTGGAGCTGGTCGTTGATGATCTCCCTGATCCGTCCTTCAAGTCGGCTGCGCCGTTTCTTCAACAGGGTACCAGATGTTTCCTGCCAACTTTTGTGTTGCTCAACCATCTTCGCAACTTCGGCGATCCCTTTGCCTTCGCTTGCCTGCGTCTTGACGACATCGGCAAACCAGGAATCAGAGTCGTGTGAACGAAATCCAAGAATCATCTTCAGCGACATGACTGCCTGATCCGCTCCCGGACGGTCGGCTTTGTTGAGCACGAAGATATCCGCAATCTCCATCAAGCCGGCCTTCATTGCCTGAATTCCGTCGCCTGACTCAGGAACGAGGACGACAACAGTCGTATCAGCAGCTCCGGCAATATCAAGCTCAGATTGACCAACACCGACCGTCTCGAGCATGATGACGTCATATCCGGCCGCATCGAGAATATCCGCTGCCTCCTTCGCCTTCTTGCTCAAACCGCCGAGGCTTCCCCTTGAGGCCATGCTCCGAATAAAAACTCCGCCATCAAGCTCCACATCACTCATCCGCACCCGGTCACCAAGCAACGCTCCTCCGGTGAACGGACTCGTCGGATCGACTGCTATGATGCCGACGGTCAGATTCGCTGAGCGGTAGAGTTGCGCGAGCTTGTTTGTCAGCGTGCTCTTCCCTGCGCCCGGCGGCCCGGTGATGCCAATCCGATACGCTTTGCCGGTCTTCGCATAGATGCTCCTGAGAATTTCTTCTGCCTGCGGTGCATCATTCTCCACGAGGGAGATCGCCCGGGCGACCATCCGCCGATCCCCTTTGTGCAGTCGTTCGATGATTGACGTCGCAGCACTCATTGAGCATGTCGCACGAATTTGTTTTTGAAGAACTCTGCCGTGAGACGCAATCCTTCCGACAACCCGACGGCCGGTGCCCATCCCAGCTCTCGCTTGATCTTTTCGCTGCTAATGACGCTTCGTTTCTGCTCCCCCGATTTCGCCGGACCGTGGGTCTCAGGACAGGCAGGATTCAACCACTCACGGAGAGTGAGAAAGAGATGATTGACGTCCGTCTCGACGCCAGTACCAATGTTGAAGATACTTGAGGTCTTGCACGTCAACGCGAGGACATTCGCCCGGACAACATCTCCAACATACACATAGTCCCGCGTCTGCTTTCCATCGCCATTGATGATCGGGATTCCCCCCTCGAGCATCCGCTTGGCAAAGATCGCCACAACGCCCGCCTCACCATGGGGATTCTGACGCGGCCCGTAGATGTTCGCGTACCGGAGGATCACATGCTCGATCCCATAGACTTCCTTGTAGTAGAAGAGGTATTTCTCCGTGGAGAGCTTCGTGATTCCGTACGGCGAAAGCGGTCTCATCGGATGCCCTTCTGTTGCCGGAAATTCGTCTTGCTCTCCGTAAATTGCCCCTCCGGTAGACGAGAAAATGATCTTCTTCACCCCGGCAGAACGGGCAGCTTCAAATACATTCAGCCCACCCAGTACGTTGACGCTCGCGTCGAACTGCGGATCATCGACCGATCGCCGCACATCCATCTGCGCCGCATGATGATTCACCACATCAAATGGTGTTCGGCGGAATACGTCACTAATCTCCTTCTTCCGGATATCGAGATGGACAAACTCAGCTTTCGGATGAAGATTGTCCCTGGAACCCGACGAAAGGTCGTCAACGACGACAACATGGTGCCCGGCATTGACATATGCATCCACGACGTGCGAGGCGATAAATCCCGCTCCGCCGGTCACAAGAATATTCACGGTAGACTCCTCTGATGAGACTGATCCATGTGTCGGAGTGCTTTCTGACCGATGTCGCTCCTGTAATAGGCCCCGTCAAACGTGATCAGGCGGACAGCCCTGTAGGCGGCCTCAATTGTCTTTTTAAGCTCATGAGAGTATCCAATCGCCGTCACCCCGAGGACGCGTCCACCCGATGTCAGGATCTGTTCTCCATCCATCCGAGTACCGGCATGAAATACGACGAAGCCGTCATCCTGACGTATGTTTTCCAGTCCGTGTATCACCTTTCCTGTCTGATAATCGTCAGGATAGCCGCGAGAAGCCATCACGACGCACACTGCTGATGCTTCATGGAGCCGGACAGTCGCAGGATCGAGGCGGCGGAGTGCGATCGATTTGAAAATCTCGGCGAGATCGCCATCGATGAGTGGCAACACCACCTGTGTTTCGGGGTCACCCAGGCGACAGTTATATTCGATCACTTTCGGTCCATCGGCGGTAATCATGAGGCCACAGTAGAGGCAACCCCTGTACGGCGTACCACGCTTCTTCATTCCCTCCAGTGTGGGGACAACGATTTCCTGTTCCACGCGCTTGAGCATGTCAGCGGTCACCACCGGCGCCGGCGCATAGGCACCCATCCCGCCTGTGTTCTTTCCCTGGTCTCCGTCGAGAATACGTTTGTGATCCTGTGCAGGGGCAAGGAGAGCATAGCGCTCTCCGTCGGTGAGGGCAAAGACAGAAGCTTCCTCGCCCGACAGATATTCCTCGATCACAACCTTCTCCCCCGCCCGCCCGAAGGTCTTGTTTTGGAGCATGTCTCTCAGTGTGATGACGGCGGCGTCATATGATTCACAAATGATCACGCCTTTCCCGGCCGCAAGACCGTCGGCCTTGATGACGACAGGGAGTGGGAGCTCCTGAACATACCGCTCGGCGTTCTGAAGTTCCTCCGCTCCGAAACTCCGGAATCGGGCTGTGGGGATCTTGAACTCAGCCATGAATTCTTTGGCGAAGGCCTTGGAACCTTCAAGCATCGCCGCTGCACCAGATGGACCCATGATAGGCAGTCCTTCTGCCTCGAATTTCTCAACAATCCCTTCCACAAGAGGCTGTTCCGGGCCAACGACGGTCAGGTCAACGGAGTTTTCCCTGGCGAAACGAACGAGCCCGGCGCTGTCCGTGGGCTTCAGAGAGACAAGCGTGGCCATCTTCTCAATGCCGGCGTTCCCCGGTGCGCAATAGAGCGCCCCCACCTGGGGACTCTGACGCAACTTCCAGACGATGGTGTGCTCCCGCGCTCCTGATCCGATCACCAGAACATTCATTGGCTTCACTCCGCGAGTTTCCGAAATGCGTTTTTGTCAATATCCATGAGACTTTCGAAATGCCGGGCCAGTTCGCCCGTGAGAATTTCACGATTGTACCTTGAAGCGAATTCCTCAGCGATCTGCGGTAGTTGATTCCTCTCGAAACGAGCAAAGAGGTCGCGCAATGCAACCTCGTGAGCTTTCACATCTTTTAGGGGCAAACATTGACCTGCGCCAGTTTCCAGGATGAGCTGACGGGTGTACCCTTCGAGCACAGAACCGAGGATGGGCTTCCGGGTTCCGATGTATTCATAGAGCTTCCCTGGAGACTGGTAGTCATTATCGAGCACAAGCCACAGAACGTCCGACCGAAGCAGCTGGCGCGCACATTCCTGATGGTCGAGATATCCGTGGAAGGTAACTTCGTTCTGCAATCCGAGCTTGCTGACGAGTGCGGTGTCCTCGTCGCGAACGTTGCCGACGAGACTCAGCTCCAGCCGTCCGCGAATCTGAGGGGCCTCGCGGAACAAATTGTGGAGGGCCTGCAGCATGACAGACGGATTACGATCTGCATAGAACGTGCCGGCATGGGTGATGCGCATCTTCCGCCGTGCAGTCTGGTGAGAGCCAACGGCGAGTTTCAGGTCTGCCGGATCGTATCCCTGCGGAATGATGATGACGTCATGGTAATCGAGCCCCAGGTAGTGCTGGAGGATGCTCTCTTTCACACGCCGTACGGTCACGATGATTTTGTCAGCCGTCTTCAGGACCCGCTTCTCCAGCCTGTAGTGCGCATATCGGTGGAGGGGCGTCGGATAGTACTTGAAAGGATAGTCCAGCCACGCATCCCGATAGTCGAGTACAAGCGGAATTTTGAACTTCTTCTTCAGCGCCTCACCGATGAGAAAGTCGGTTTGCGGCGGGGCCGTCGCGTAGACAACGTCGAAGTGCTCCTGTTCGAGGAGCGCGCTCGCAGCTTTCAGGGCCTTCGACTTCCAGCCGATTTTCGTGTCAGGGATGAAGAACGTGTCGCCCGCATATTGCAGGATCTTCCTGACGCGCTCGGACGGCATCTTCACGACCCCTTGCTTCTTGAAGAGCCTGTTTGGATCCAATGAACTTGCGCGCACGATTCTCGTCCCCGCTTCCTCCACCTCACCAAGGAGCGTGTGGTCTACGGCATAGTACCCGGTGGGCGACACCGTCAACACGGTGGGCTTCCATCCGTACTTCGGGAGATACTTCACAAATTTTGCGGTCCGCTGCACACCGCTCAATCCCATGGGCGGAAAGTAGTAGGCGATAACAAGAACGTTTCGAAACTCAGTAATCATACGACAACGAGTTCTTTCGGAGCTGAGTTGAGCACTTCACAATCATGTTCACTGACGACAATATCATCCTCGATCCGCACGCCGCCAAATCCGGGGATGTAGATGCCAGGCTCGATTGTAACAACGTTTCCGACCTTGAGAGTGTCTTTGCTCAAAGCGGAAAGCCGGAGCGGCTCATGGATTTCGATGCCGACTCCGTGGCCAAGCGAATGACTGAAATAGCGTCCGAATCCGGCACGCTTGATGTGGCTGCGGGCCACACTGTCCAACGCACGGTTCTTCACTCCCGCGTGGGCCGCTTCGATGGCGCTGATCTGAGCTTCGAGAACAATCCTGTAGATCTTCCGCGCTCTTCTGCCGGGTTCTCCGAGAGCCACTGTTCTGGTGAGATCACTGTGATAGCCACTGACTTTGCAGCCTAGATCGAGGGTAACGAGCTCACCTCTCCTTATCTTTGTGGCCGTCGGGCGGGCGTGCGGGAAGGCGCCCCGTACCCCGCTCGCTACGATGGGTTCAAAACCATCTCCTTCCGCACCGAATTTCCGATGCCAGTAACTGATCTCGGCAGCAACATCCATTTCCGTCATCCCCGCCTTCAGCAAGCGGAGAACACGCAGGAACACTTTGTCCGTGATCGCGACCGCCTTGCGGATGAGGGCAATCTCCGCATCATCCTTGACCGCCGCGATGTTCTCAACCACCGAATGAGTCCCGACGAAAGAGACTCCCGGAAAACTCTTCTTCAAGTTTGTGAGAGCTGAAACGGAAAGATACTGCGCCTCGAATCCGACTTTTCGGCTGCGTCTCAATACCTGGAATCGACTGGCAGCGTCGAAGAGACTCGCCTTGGCAATATGGATCTCAAAACCGGCAACTTCGTTCCTCACCTGATCGCGATAACGATTGTCTGTGAGGAAGTGCTGGCGGGATTGGGAGATGACGCAGAGACCGTTCGAACCGGAAAAGCCGGTAAGGTACCGAATGTGAGGAAGGTGCGAGACGACGAGCGCGTCGAGCCTCGCTTTCTCGAGATGCCTTCGAACCTCCAGCAGCCGTCGTTCAGGCATTCGTGTTTCTTACATGTGATAGTTGGGGGCTTCTTTCGTGATCGCGATGTCGTGCGGGTGGCTCTCCCGCAACCCTGCATCCGTCATCCGCACGAATTGAGCTTTCGTTTTCATTTCCGCTACGGTGTGACATCCGCAGTACCCCATTGCGGCGCGCAATCCTCCGATCATCTGATGCACCGTCTCGTTCAGACTTCCTTTCGAAGGCACCCGTCCCTCGATTCCTTCCGGGACCAGCTTCTGAATGTCGTCTTCGACATCCTGGAAATACCGGTCTTTGCTCCCTTCTTTCATGGCCTCAAGCGAGCCCATGCCACGGTACAATTTGTAACTGCGCCCTTCGTACAGGACTTTCTCTCCGGGGCTTTCATCCACCCCTGCAAAGAGGCTCCCAATCATGACCGAATCGGCCCCGGCTGCGATTGCTTTTGCGATGTCCCCCGTCTGCTTGATACCTCCATCAGCGATCAACGGAGTTCGGGAACGGGACGCCGCTTTTGCGCATTCCATGATCGCGGTGATCTGTGGAACTCCTACCCCCGCAACAACGCGGGTCGTGCAGATCGATCCCGGACCAATGCCGACCTTGACCGCGTCAGCACCGGCTTTCACGAGATCCCGGGTTGCCTCCGCCGTCCCGACGTTTCCTGCAATCAGCTGAACGTCAAACCGCGATTTGATGCGTTTCACCATTCGAATGACACCCATCGAATGTCCGTGGGCGGTATCGACCACGACGACGTCCACACCGGCTTCCACGAGAGCCGCGACACGTTCCATCGTATCGCTCGTCACGCCAACTGCGGCACCAGCCCTCAGCCGTCCGAGTTCATCCTTGCACGCGTATGGGTGTCGTTTCTTCTTTTGAATATCTTTAAAGGTGATGAGGCCTTTCAACTTTCCGTTCTTGTCCACGACGGGGAGCTTTTCGATCCTATTCTTCTGCAGAATCACTTCCGCTTCGCCGAGCGTCGTGCCAACCGGCGTCGTCACCAGGTTCCCCGACGTCATGAGTTTCGAGATCTCGAGATCCATGTTCGGTTCAAACCGGAGATCACGGTTCGTCAGAATTCCGACAAGCTTCTCATCCTGCACAATCGGTATCCCGGAGATGCTGTACTTCTTCATCATCTCGAGCGCTTCACGCACCGTCTGACCAGGTCCGAGTGTAATCGGATGAAGAATCATCCCGCTCTCCGACCTCTTCACTTTGTCCACTTCTTCCGCATGACGGTGAATCGACATGTTCTTATGAAGAATCCCGATCCCACCCTCGCGGGCAATGGCAATCGCCATAGCCGATTCGGTCACAGTGTCCATCGCTGCGCTGATGAGCGGGATATTCAGATCGATCTGCTTCGTGAGTTTCGTGCGGACCTCGGTCTCCCTGGGAAGAACAGATGACTTTGCCGGGACAAGGAGCACATCATCGTACGTGATTGCCTCACCGATAATCTTTTTCAGTGCCATACGTGGTATCCTGATTCATCTGATTAAATTCACGCGAATGCCGGAAATCCTGTAATATCCTCGCCGACAATCAACGTGTGCATTTCATGGGTTCCTTCGTACGTCTTGACCGACTCAAGATTCGCTGCATGGCGCATCACTGGGTACTCGTTGAGGATCCCGTTCGCACCCAGAATCTCGCGCGCTGACCGCGCAATTTCCAGCGCGTGATAGACATTGTTCCGTTTCGCGAGGGAAATCTGCGTGAACTTCGCCTTCCCTTTGTCCTTCAACCGGCCGAGTTGATGACACAAGAGCTGACCTTTCGTGATCTCCGTAACCATGTCGACGAGCCGCTCCTGGATAAGCTGGTATGAAGCGATCGGCTTATCGAACTGGATACGTGTCTGAGCGTAATGAAGCGCGGTGTCATAGCACATCATCGCAGACCCCAGGACTCCCCACGCAATGCCGTACCGCGCCTGGCTGAGGCACATAAGGGGAGATTTCAGGCCGCCCGAGTTCGGAAGTATGTTTTCTTCGGGGATCTCGCAATCTTCAAACACGAGCTCCGAGGTAACGGATGCACGGAGGGAGTGCTTCCCTTTCATTTCAGGTGCTGAGAAACCCTTCGTCCCCTTCTCGACGAGGAATCCTTTGATCTCTCTGTTCAGCTTTGCCCACACCACGGCAATATCTGCAAGACTCCCGTTCGTGATCCACATTTTCGCGCCATTCAGCACGAACTTCGCCCCCCTCTTCTCAGCGCGCGTCACGAGCCCGCCGGGATTCGAACCATAGTCCGGTTCCGTCAGCCCGAAACAGCCTATTGCTTTCCCGGCAGCCAGCCTGGGAAGCCAGTAGTCCTTCTGTTCTTCGCTGCCGAAGGTAAAAATGGGATACATCACCAGTGCGCTCTGCACGGAGGCAAAACTGCGAATGCCGCTGTCTCCACGCTCAAGCTCCTGCAGCGTCAGACCGTACGCGACGTTGTTCATTTCGGCACAACCATACTTCGCAGGAAGAGTCGGGCCAAACAGGCCGAGCTCGGCCATCGCAGGGACGAGGTGTAACGGGAAAGTTCCATCTGAATAGTGCCCCTCAATGACAGGAAGCACTTTCTGGTCGACAAAGCCACGGACGGTGTTGCGCACCAGGATTTCTTCTTCAGTCAGCAACTCATCCAAATGGTAATAGTCAACCCCTCGAAATCTCGACATGAATGTCCCCTCGGGAGGTTCGCCGGTGTGTATAATTTTGTCGACAGCGTGGGAAGGCAGCTAGATTCATCGAAAAAATTAGTCAATAAACGCCCGAAAGTCAAGGTAAGCAAGAGGGGGGAAAAAGTTGAGCCAGTTTCTCAGCCGTCCCACCATAGGCGACCGATAACTGGCCCATCAAGAAGGAGGTAGCTTTTTGTGCTCCCTACATCTGTTGGACGGACTCTTCCAGAAAAAGTTGCGGAGAAAAACAAAAAAAAATTCAATTCATCTTCTGCATCACGCAAAAAGAAGTGACAGGTCGTCACCGCTGTGATATCAATACAAGCACTCAGGGATTTCGGTTTGAATGACCTGCTCTGAGGGATGAAACTCGCAGATACAGTGACGAGGTGCTGCGGAGGGAGGAATACGACCTCGTCTATTTTCCAGGATTGCTTTCGACCTTGATCTTGTACTTCTTAATCTTGAGATACAGAGTCTTTGGCGTGATCCCCAGCACTTGAGCAGTCTTGACTCTGTTCCATTGGTGAAACTTCAGGACCTTCTCGATATGGATTTTCTCCAGTTCATCGAGGGACATTTGAGGTTCTGGTCCTGTTGTTGACACTGCCTTTGTGCCAGCCGCTGAGTGACCGACAAGCGACGGGTTGATCCAGAGATCATGCGGGCCGATGACATCTTCGTGGCAGAGGACGGTGGCACCTTCGATGACATGCTCAAGCTCACGAACATTTCCGGGCCAATCATAGCGCATGAGGATCGCCATTGCTTCCGGGCTGACACGTTTCGGATTTGCTTTTGACCTGCGCTTGAGAAAGTAATCGACGAGGAGAGGAATATCCTCTTTCCGTTCGACAAGTGCAGGCAATTTGATGCTGACAACGTTGAGCCGGTAGAGCAAATCTTCCCGGAATCGCCCACTTTGAACCTCCTGCATGAGGTTTTTGTTGGTGGCGGAGACAATCCGGACATCCACTTTCATTGCGGTTGTGCCCCCCACTCTCCGAAACTCACCTGTCTCCAGGAACCTTAGGAGCTTCGCCTGAGTTGGCTGGCTGATATCCCCAACCTCGTCGAGGAAGAGCGTCCCGCCGTTTGCAACTTCGACGAGGCCTTGCTTCGCAGAGTAGGCGTTCGTAAACGCCCCTTTTTCATGTCCAAACAGCTCGCTTTCGAGAAGCTGATCGGGGATAGAGGCGCAATTAACAGCGACAAAAGGTTGATCGCGACGGCTGCTCTCGTTGTGTAAGAGATGGGCAATCAGTTCCTTGCCGGTCCCGCTGGCACCCTGGATCAGGACAAAGGCTTCGCTCCCTGAGATTTTCCTCGCGTTCTCCACTGCGTTCCTGAACACAGGGCTCTCCCCCACCAGGCCGCTCGGTCCGCTGATCCGATTCAGTTCACGCCGCATCACTTCCTTATCGATCACCAGCTGCCGTCGTTCCACCGCACGACGCACTGTTGCCAATAGCTGCTCAGAATCGTACGGCTTGCTGATGAAGTCATACGCGCCGAGCTTGATCGTTTCGATCGCAGTTTTGTAGTCGATGATGTTCGTGAGCATGATGACCTGCGTCGCAGGCGAATGCTCATTGATGAACCGGAGGACGTCGATGCCACTCACCCGCGGCATCTTGATGTCGAGGAGCGCTACATCGTAGATCTTTGACTGGAGAAGGTTGATGGCTTCTGTGCCATTGAGGGCTACATCCACCTCGAAATCGGAGAGATCTTCGAGTTCGGTTTTGAGGAGGAATGTTATGGACTCTTCGTCATCGACAACCAAGATCCGGTACTTCTTTCTCATGGCGTCTCCTGGTTGATGACGGAGCTAGACACCACTGAGAACGCGTTCGACGGTCGTCAGAAGGTCGACCAGGTCGTACGGCTTGCTGACAAAATCTTCAGCACCGAGTTTCTTCGATTCGATAGCGTTCTTGAGGTCGGCGAAGCCGGTCAGCATGATGACTTTGGTGGCGGGATTCTGTTCTTTCACGAACTTGAGTACTTCGAAGCCATCGACATTGGGCATCTTAATGTCGAGCAGGATCAGATCAAAGACCTGCGTCTTGAGAATTGCGATCGCTTCAGCGCCGTCCCCGGCCGAGGCAACTCTATACCCTTCCCCCTCCAACTCGGCACTCAGTACCGTTCTGAGGGCGTCCTCGTCGTCGACAACCAGAATTCTGTTCTTTTCTGCCATACGAATTCTCCCCGGGAGACCCGCTAGAGGTAATTGCAATGGATGCGGTGGTAAGTGCCGGACGTTGCAACATAGAGAATTTCCTACAGAAAATCAACAAACGACCTTCCCCCCTTTACCGTGCCTCACTCCCGACCAAGAGGCAGGTCAATCGAGCCGGCGTCAACGCGCCAATTGCAACTCAGCGAAACTTCCATTACCTTTTCGGCAATCATGACGGCTTCAACACCCACAAAACCTCTCAAGACAATCACTGTCCTCCTGGCCGATGATGATATCGGCTTTGCCAAGATTGTTCAGGATCAGCTTCAGCAGTTTCAGAACAGGGAATTCAAGCTGATTTGGAAAGAGAACGTCGACGAGGCGCTTCAGGAAATTCAATCAAATCCTTCCATTGATTTGATTGTCACGGACTATGTATTCCCCGGGACGAATGGCCTGGAATTCTGTCTGCAGCTGAATCAGATGGAATCGGAAATCCCGATCGTTTTCCTCACGGCAACGCGTGACTTTAAGCTGGCCATCGAGGCGATGAAGCTTGGAGTGGAAGATTTCCTGATTAAAGAAGACCTCTCAGAATCAGTGCTTCCGCGTACTATCCTGAACGTCCTCGAGCGGGTCAGGATGCAGAAGCAGATACGCGCGGTCGAGAAGCGAATGTTCATTGCTGAAAAGCGGGCCGAGGCGATCCGTGAGCTCGTTGTGACGGTTTGTCATGAATTCAATAATCCCCTCGCAGCAATCAAAATCAGCGCCGATCTTCTGCGCCGTCAGACACTGAATGAGGAGGAGAAGAATCTCCTCAAGACGTTTGATGAGAATTTTCAGAAAATCGAATCGGAAGTAAAGCGACTCAGGGATTTCAGCTTCGAACGAATCGACTTCCATTCCCCAGAACAACCTTCCGCGACCACTCCCCCTGCACGGGAGCCTCGTCCGTAGCCTGTTGTTTTTGTGCAACAAATCCGGTTTTGCCAATCGAGAGCTCTTGCAAAAAAGGGAGATTTTCGCTATTATGTGTGTACTAAGGTGGACGATTTCAGATGGCTATCTGGCGACTGTAACCTAGAGCGATGTCGATTCGGATTCGTACTATACAAATCGAATTCAAGTTTCCCAAGCAAACTGAGAAAAGTCTCTCAAAGTGTCCCGCCCAAAAAGCGGGACACTTTTTTTGTCCCCAGGCGCGTCATCAATGAAACTGACTGACCTCGAACAGTTCTTTGAATCATGGGCTCCACGGTGGACAGCCTGGGAGCGGGATAATGTCGGCGTTCAGGTTGGACGTCGGTCGCACAGGGTCCAGCGCATCCTCGTGACGCTTGACGTGACTCCGGCCGTCGTCTCAGAGGCAATCCGGAAGAAGGTTGATACGATCGTGTCCCACCATCCTCTCCTCTACCGAGCGCCCAAAACGTTCACGGACGCAGATGAGGTGGGGCGCCTTGCGCTTACGCTTGCGGAGAAGAGAATTGCCCTTTATTCCTCGCACACAAATCTTGACGCTGCTCCGGAGGGCGTGAGCTTCGCTCTCGCGAAGGTACTGGGAGTCAAGGACGCACGATTTCTCACTCCGCTGAAGGGCGCGCTGCTGAAGATAGCCGTTTTCGTACCTGAGAGCCATGTGGAACAGGTGGCAGGAGCGATGGCGGAAGCCGGAGCCGGTGTCATCGGTCAGTACAAGTCATGCTCCTTCCGTCTGAAAGGAAAGGGGACTTTCGAAGGCTCGGCGTCCTCCAATCCATTCATCGGCACAGCGACGAACCTTGAGGCTGTGGAAGAGATCCGGCTGGAGATGCTGGTGCCGCGGGCCAGTGTGAGTTCGGTTGTGCGTGCGATGAGGTCAGCGCACCCCTATGAGGAGGTTGCGTACGACCTCTATGCGCTGGAGAACTCAGATCCCAACTACGGCATGGGAGCGATCGGGAATTTGAAGAGGAAGGTGACGCTATCCTCCTTTTTGCGCGTGCTGAAGAAGTCGCTTCATGCCGAAACCGTGCGATACACCGGTTCATTGCGTCAATCCGTCCAGACCGTTGCAGTGTGTGGCGGCTCCGGATCGGAGCTCCTTGATGCTGCGGTGAGCGCCGGCGCCGATGTTCTTGTGACGGCCGATATCCGGTATCACACGTTTCATTCGTCAACCGGCAGGATTGCGCTCGTCGATGCGGGTCATTGGGAGACAGAACACGTCGTCCTCCCGGTGATCGCTCGAAAACTCCGGGAATGGTCAGCGGCACAACACGAGCATCTGGATATTATTCTTACAAAACACAGAACAAACCCAATTCATTCTATCTAGAACACTGAAGGAGTATCGTTTGGAAAACCGATTGCGCTTGTTGTATGGGCTCCAGCGGGTCGATTCGAGTCTTGATGAACTCCATGAACTGAAAGGCGATCTCCCTCGCCTCGTAGAAGTCCTGGAGAAGAGACTGCAGGACCGGGAACACGAGCGGAAAACCCTCGAGACGACGATAAAGAAATCGATTGTTCGCCGTGATGAAATCGACCTCGAGATCGTGACGACCAAAGAAAAGATCGAGAAGTACAAGGAGCAACAGTTTCAGATAAAGACCAACAAGCAGTACGATGCATTGACACGCGAAATCGACTCGGCGCAGGAACGCATCACCGCGCTTGAGAAGGAGATGGACTCCATTGAAGGCGCGACGCAGACGGGAAAGGCGGATCTCGAGGCAATGGCACCGGAGCTGGAAGAGCTGAAGAAAGAGCTCAAGGAGCGCCAGACTGAACTCGATCGCGTTAACAAAGAGCATGAGGACGAGGAGCTCAAGCTCAAGCATGAACGTGAAAAGCTGGCGGTGAGGATCGAGAAAGGCGACTTGCGGCTGTACGAGCGCATCAGAAAGGCGCTCGGCGGTAAGGCGGTCGTGCCTGTGCGGCGTAACGCATGCGGTGGCTGTTTCAAGCGGGTGCCACCTCAGATTTCAGTGGAATTGCGGAAGAACGCCAGGCTGATGACATGTGAGCACTGCGGCCGGATTCTGGTGTCAGACGACATTGTCGAGAGCATCCAGAGCACCCGATGATCGTCAACGCGTTTACCGATGGTGCGGCCAGGGGCAATCCCGGCGAGAGCGGCATCGGCATCGTGTTCAAGGATGAGGCGGGCACGACGCTGACAAGGCTGTTCGGATACATTGGCGAAGCCACCAACAATGTTGCCGAGTACGAGGCTCTCCTTGCCTGTTTGAAGGGGGCCGCGAAGATAAAGTGCGACAGGCTCGTCGTTCATTCCGATAGCGAGTTGATGGTTCGCCAGTTGTTGGGGGAATACAAAGTGAAAGATCCGGGCCTGAAAAAGCTCTTCCTCAAAGCCCAGCGCCTCATTCAAGAGTCAACATTCGAATTCGAGATCAGGCACGTGACGAGGGATCTGAACAAGGAAGCAGATCATCTCGCCAACCTCGGCATCGATTCCCGCAAACGGCTTCGGATCTAGGTCCAGAGAACAGAAAGTAGTTTCAGACGAGGTGTGGCCGGCCAGGCAGTCGCTCCGTTCGCATGTCGGACGGGGAGGAAAGTCCGAACACCTCAGGGCAAGGCGCCTCAGGTTAACTGAGGGTCTCGCGGGCGATATCCCGCGGGAACGGATAGTATCACAGAAAACACACATCCCTTTGAGACGGCTCTGCCGGATCGGAGAGAGAAAGGTGAAAAGGTGGTGTAAGAGACCACCGCTCAGGCAGTGATGTCTGAGGCACGAGAAACCCCGCCTGGTGCAAGGCCAAGCAAATCCCGCACCCACACTCGTGGGGAAGAGCTGCCCGTTCAACCCTCTTCGGAGGTGCGGGGTGGGTAGGTCGCTCAGAGAAATGACTGCCTCGTCCTGTTCCGGCTCCGCCGGCGCGGGACCAGACAGAATTCGGCTTATCGGCCGGCCATTCTTTGCTTCTTCAACAACATTTGAAGGTATGACCCCAGTTCGAGAATATCGTTGGACATTGCCAGGCGCGGAGACGCCTCTCGAGAACCTTGAGAAGGCGAAGAAGCTCAGTGACGAGTTGAGTGTATCACCGGTTCTCACTGAGATTCTCGTGAAACGAGGCATCGACACGTACGACAAAGCTCGCTCCTTCTTCAGACCGTCGCTGGACGATCTGCATGATCCGTATCTCATGGACGGGATGCAACTCGCAGTCGATCGCATCGTGAAGGCGATTGCGAACAAGGAGAAGCTCCTCGTCTACGGCGACTACGATGTCGATGGAACGAACGGCGTTGCCCTTATGCTGACGTTCCTGAAGAGCGTTCACGCGCATGTCGAATACTTCATTCCTGACCGCATCAAGGATGGGTACGGTTTGTCAATCGCCGGGGTGGAACGTGCTGTCGACCGCGGAATTCAACTCCTCATTTCCGTCGACTGCGGCATCACCGCCATCAAACCTATCGAGCGGGCAAAGGAACTTGGACTCGATGTGATCATTTGTGATCACCATGAGCCCGCTGACACCATCCCGCCAGCTCACGCTGTCCTTGATCCTCTGAAACCTGGATGCCCATACCCATACAAGAACCTCTGCGGGTGCAGCGTCGCCTTTAAGCTCGTGCAAGCCCTTTCGAAGCACCCATCGCTCCTTTCAGTCTTCGAAGCAAGCGGACAATCCCTCGCACAGTTTCTTGACTTCGTCACACTCGCAACGACCGCTGATATCGTCAGCCTGACAGGGGAAAACCGGGTGCTTGTGAAACTTGGGCTCGAGATTCTGAATACCAATCCCCGCCCTGGCATCCACGCACTGATTGACACGTCAGGTCTCAAGCTCGGGAACATCACGGCAGGACAGATTGTGTTCGTCCTCGCCCCCCGTATCAACGCCGTGGGCCGGCTGGGCGACGCCACGAGGGCTGTGGAACTGCTCACGTCAGAGTCATTCACAACAGCGCTCGAGCGTGCACGGATTTTCGAAGAAGAGAACCGTAACAGGCGCAAGATCGATGAGGATACGTTCCTCGAAGCGCAGGAGCTGGTAGAGAACTTCCTCGATATCGACAACGAAAACGCCATTATCCTTCATCAGGAGACCTGGCATCCCGGGGTCATCGGAATCGTCGCATCCAGACTGGTCGAGCGCTACTACCGCCCCACCATCATGATGACCACGGTGGATGGCGTGGCGAAAGGCTCCGCACGCAGCGTCGCGGGATTCGACATCTATCAGGCCCTCAAGCGATGCGAGGACAAACTCGTGCAGTTTGGAGGACACAAGTACGCCGCAGGCCTTTCAGTCGAGTTGGACCGGCTTGACGAGTTCAAAGAGGCGTTTAACGAGATCGCCAAAGAGCTCCTTACCGATGAGCTGCTTACACCTGAAATCAGAGTCGACGCCGAAATACAGCTCGCTGAAGTGACTCCAAAGTTTGTCCGGGTACTCGGGCAATTCGCTCCCTTTGGCCCGGGCAATATGAGACCCGTATTCGTGGCTCGCAATGTCGAGATCTACGGAACGCCCCGCATCGTCGGCAAGAACCATCTGAAATTTAAGGTCCGTTCGAACGGCCAGATTTTTGACGCGATTGGATTCAATCTCGGCGGATTCATCGATAAACTTCTTCATGGACGCAGAACTGCCGATCTCGCATTCTCACTCGATGAGAGCGATTTTGCGGGGGAAGCTGTTCCCCAGTTGAAGATTCGAGACATCAAGTAGTTGTCAGTCTTGCATCGTCGGCGACGAGCCTGGCGTTCGTTGTGATACATTCTTCAAGAAGCCCTTCATTTTCCTCGGGAGGCACCGGTCATGTCAGGACACTCAAAATGGCATCAAATCCGCCGGAAGAAGGCAGTCACGGACGCAAAGCGCGGGAAGATCTTTACGCAGATCATCCGCGAGATCACGATTGCGACCCGACTCGGCGGCGGTGATCCGAATGGCAATGCCAGGCTCCGGCTGGCGATCGATAAAGCCAAAGCGAGCAACATGCCCGCCGACAACATCAAGCGGGCCATCATGAAGGGAACGGGAGAGCTTCCCGGTCAAGCGTATGAGGACGCCGTGTACGAGGCGTATGGGCCAGGCGGTGTTGCCCTCCTCATCGAAGCTGTCACCGACAACAAGACGCGCACGGTGAACGATATCCGTCACGTCCTCGACCGGAATCATGGAAAACTTGCTGCCAGCGGCGCTGTCGCGTATCAGTTTCACCGAAAGGGACAACTCACGATTCAACGCAGCAAAATCGGCGAGGACGATCTGATGGCTTTCATCCTCGATGCCGGGGCCGAGGACATGATAACCGATGCAGAGCACTACACAGTCACGACGGCTCCCGAGGCATTTGAGACGGTCAAGAAGGCGGTTGAGAGCAAGCACATCCCGATTGAGCATGCCGAGCTCCATATGATTCCGGAGAATACCGTCCGCATCGAAGGAAAAGACGCAGAAAACCTTCTCAAGCTGATCGAAGGTTTGGAAGACCACGATGACGTTCAACATGTGTACGGGAATTTTGACATTGACGAGAGTGTGCTAGCCAATTTCAACGCCGGATGACCAGGAACTCATCGACCATCATACTGGGAGTCGATCCCGGTACGTTGATCACAGGATACGGTGTCATCGAAGTCCGCGGAGGTTCCGCGAGAGTCCTCGAGGCAGACGTTGTACGGAATCGGGGCAATCTGACAATGCCAATCCGACTCAAGGCCATCTACACCGCCCTCTGCGACGTCATCGACCGGTATCACCCGGACGAGTTTGCCATCGAAACAGCCTTCTACGGCAAGAATGCGCAATCGGCGATGAAACTTGGCCACGCACGCGGCGTGTCGATCCTCGCAGCGGTGAATCATGAAATCCCAACCGCCGAATATGCCCCCAGGGAAGTGAAACACGCAGTCGCCGGCTCAGGGGCTGCGTCAAAGGATCAGGTCAGCTTCATGGTGAAGTCAATCCTGAAGCTCAAGTCGACTCCGAAATTCTACGACACAACAGACGCTCTGGCGGTGGCACTCTGTCACAGCTATCGAACGGGCAGAGCAGTTTCGCCAGGCGCAACGTCCGCTCGCTCGGGACTCACCTGGAGTGAGTATCTCAAGGCTCATCCTGAAAAACTCGCGAGGCCGCGATGATAGGATCTCTGACAGGTACTATCAGGCACAAATCCCCTACCGAAATCATCCTGGATGTGAATGGGGTTGGTTATTCCGTAACGATCCCGTTGTCGACGTTTGAGAAGCTTGGCGAGCCAGGCAGCACGACGACGCTCCTGACGCATCTGCAAGTGCGGGAGGATGCCCTCCAACTTTTTGGATTCCTCAGCGAGGAAGAACGTACCTCTTTCAAGCTGCTGATTTCTGTCAACGGGATTGGTCCAAAGATCGCACAGGGGATCCTCTCGGGCATCTCCGTCACAGAGCTGCGACACCACATCGCCAAGGGAAACACCCCGGCACTGACGGCCATCCCTGGGGTCGGGAGAAAGACCGCGGAGCGGCTCATCGTCGAGCTGCGTGACAAGATGGGAAAGATGCGGCCTCAAGAAGGTGACCGGGGATCGGCAGACGAGGGAGCGGAACTGCGTCAGGAAGCGCTCCTTGCGTTGACCTCGCTTGGATACAACCGACAACAGGCAGAAAAGGCCATCCGGCAGGTGCTTCTGGAACAGAAAAGTGCGGCATTGTCACTACAGGACCTCATCAAGCGGGCCCTCCGTCTCACGTCCACCAGCTAGCGGCCTCACGACTGAATGAGAAAAACGGATCATACATCTCCTGAGAGACTGGAAAACGAGATTGACCTCGATCAGACGCTTCGTCCGGCGCAGCTGCACGATTTCGTCGGCCAGCGAAAGATTGTCGAGAACCTCAGTGTTTTCATATCAGCCGCCCGACAGCGTCACGAGCCTCTTGACCACGTACTTCTGACCGGACCTCCGGGGCTAGGGAAAACCACTCTGGCGTTTATCGTGGCAAACGAAATGGGTGTGGGAATCAAAGTGACGTCAGGACCGACGCTGGAGAAGCCGGGAGATCTTGCGGGAATCCTTACTTCGTTACAACGCGGAGAGGTGCTCTTCATCGACGAGATTCACCGGCTCCCGCCAAAGATCGAGGAATACCTCTATTCTGCGATGGAGGAGTTCCGGGTCGACATCATCATCGACAGCGGGCCCGGTGCGAAAACGATTTCGCTCAACCTTGAGCCATTCACGCTTGTTGGTGCGACGACACGCGCAGGATTGCTGAGTTCCCCCCTCAGATCGCGGTTCGGTATTGCCAACAGGCTCGACTATTACAATGTCGAGCAACTAGGTGCGATCGTGTCCCGTTCAGCGACGATTCTGGATATCCGCATCTCGGAGGACGCGAGCCTGGAGATCGCACGGCGATCACGCGGAACGCCTCGCATCGCAAATCGCCTGCTGAAGCGTTGCAGAGACTTCGCACAGGCAGAACAAAAGCTCTCCCAACACGCCGGCGTTGTCTCGAGAGAAGTTGCACAGTACTCCCTTCTGGCGCTTGAGGTCGACGATCACGGACTCGATGAAATGGACAAACGAATCCTCCAGGCGATCATCGAGAAGTACGGGGGCGGACCGGTCGGCCTCAATACCCTCGCGGTGGCGGTTGGCGAAGAACCGGGAACTATCGAGGAAGTCTACGAGCCGTATCTGATTCAGGAGGGATTTCTGAAGCGCACTCCGAGAGGACGAGAGGCGACACCTGCAGCGTACAAGCACTTCGGAGTTGTGAAGAAACTACCGGGTCAGGAAAGACTATTCTAGAAAGAAGCTACAGGTTTCAAGTCAAAAGTTACAAGTCCCGGACTTCATGCTCTGAATTTCCTCAGGTACTTCAGCACCGAGATCATATCCTTTGGCAGATCAGCCGAGAAATTGCTTCTTGCATTTGTTTTCGGGTGATCGACCGACAGCATGAATGCATGAAGCGCCGTCCGCTCCAGAAGTGGCTTCTCCTCTCCTGTTGATCGATACGCCGGCTTCACCGAAGAAAGAAAGAACGGCCTCCCGTCACCGTAGACGCGGTCGCTCAGTAACGGCTTGCCGACGGACTGCAGGTGAACCCTGATCTGGTGCATTCTGCCGGTTCGGGGCCTGAGCTCCAAAAGCGTGTGTCCCCGGAAGCGCTCCATGACACGGTACTCGGTGACGGACACCTTCCCCTGCTTGCGATCAACACGGATCACGCCCGGTGTTGCACTTTCTGAGAGCGGTGCATCCAACCGACCAAAGTCTTCCTGAAACTCACCGGCGACGATTCCGAGATAGATTTTCTCGACCATCCGGGCTTCAAACTGCGCATTCAGCGCTGCATGGGCCGGTGCTGTCTTCGCAAACAGAACGAGACCGCTCGTCTCTTTGTCAATCCTGTGGACAACAAAGATTTCCCCCAGCTCTTCCGCAAGGATCGCCTGGAGATTCGGAAGTTGTTGCCGGTACCTATCGGGGATCACGAGCAATTGAGCAGGCTTGTTCAGCACGATGATCTCTTCATCATCGTGGACGATCTGCGAGCCGGTTGACTCAAGGCGCCATTTGAGTTTACGATGCATATGACACCTCTAACTTAGAGCATCACCAAGAAAGAAACAAGTCTACCTATTCCACCGCTCAGCATTGCGACTGGCGGCAATTTGCGATACATTTGTTTCCACCTGAAAATGTCCATCCTCCCCAAAAACCATATGAAAACACCCAGCACATTTATTGTTCTGACTGTCTTGTTTCTGATCGCCCTGAATGCAGGCGCCGCACAGGAAGACAGCACGAAGGTGGCCTCTCAGAATCCGTCGCCGATGACCGACTCCACTCGTCCTCACAAACGGATCGAACAGAAAGAATACCAGGGAGTGACGTTTGAAATCGCCGGGCTCTTCCCGAAACCTCTGCAGGCCTTCATTCCGCAGAAGAGTCTGAAGAAGAAAAAACTCGACCTGCTGGTCCATTTCCACGGGGCGGCCTATGTAACGCAGGACGCGGCGACCAGATATCGGGGTGACATCGTAGCAGTCACGCTGAATGTCGGATCGGGATCAAAAGTGTATAACGATGCATTCGCAGACACCTCGAGGTTCATGGCACTCATTGATTCCGTTCTGGCCGGGGCTGCACGGCAGGTCGGACATTCGGTGCGATTGAATCAGGTGATTCTGAGTGGATTCAGTGCCGGATATGGAGCCATTCGAAGAATCATCATGACCTCGGCAAATTATGCCCGAGTGGATGCTGTCCTTCTTCTGGACGGAATTCATGCAAGTTACGTCCCGGAGCGGCGCGTTTTGGCACAAGGTGGCCGGATAGACTCAACGGGTCTCACCCCCTATCTCATGCTCGCCCGTGATGCCCTGTCCAGCAGTTCGCGGAAACGGTTCTTGATCACTCATTCGGAGATCTTTCCCGGCACATTCGTGAGCACGACAGAGGCCACCGACTATCTCATAAACCAGCTCGGATCGAAACGCCGCCCGGTCCTGAGGGAAGGCCCGTTGGGCATGCAGCAATTGAGTGCCACGAGGAAGGGGCGTTTCGCGGTGTGGGGATTTGCCGGAAACACCGCTCCCGATCACGTCGACCACGTCCAGGCGCTTTCATGGTTTCTCAACGCACTGATGAGGCTTTAGGTCTGATGAAATTCAGGTACCGCAGATCAAAGAAGCTTCCGCGATCGTTCTACCTTCGGCCTACCACAACGGTGGCAAAGGAGTTGCTCGGAAAGTACCTCGTAAGAAATCGGGGCAGGGTCCGGCTTGTCGGGAGGATTGTGGAGACTGAGGCTTACTGTGAAGGCGATCCTGCGTCACATTCATTCAGGGGCAGAACCAGACGCAATGACGTCATGTTCTGGAGCGGGGGGCATCTGTACGTCTATTTCACGTATGGGATGCATTTCTGCGCCAACGTGACGACACGGAAAGAAGGCACAGGAGAGGCAGTGCTGATCAGGGCTATTGAGCCCGTTGACGGTGTCGAGGTCATGATCAAGAACAGATTTGGCAGGAAATCGAGAACTTCCACGCCTGGCACCATCCCCAGAAACCTCGCAAACGGTCCGGCAAAACTCTGCCAGGCTCTCAGAATTCAGCGCGGCCAAAACGGGACCGATCTTCTTGGAGAAGAGATTTATGTGCTCGATGCCCCTGCACTGCCAGGGCCACAGGTCGGAGCGTCGGCTCGAGTCGGCATTCAGAAGGGAAAGGAGAAGAAATGGAGGTTCTTTGAACGAGGAAGCGCCTGGCTTTCGAGGTAGTTGCCGTTCGACCAGCGTTATCTGAGCTCGTGCTGAAGGAACGAACCAGTATGTGAGCCCTTTACCCTCGCAACCTCCTCAGGAGTACCCTCCGCAACGATTCTCCCTCCTTCATCGCCTCCTTCAGGTCCGAGGTCAATGATCCAGTCGGCTGTTTTGATGACGTCAAGATTATGTTCGATAACGATGACGGTGTTCCCTTTATCGACGAGCTTCTTGAGAACCGAGAGCAGCATCTTGATGTCTTCGAAGTGAAGTCCGGTCGTCGGTTCATCGAGAATGTAGAGTGTTTTTCCTGTACCAACCCTCGACAACTCCGTTGAGAGTTTCACTCTCTGGGCCTCTCCACCCGACAGTGTGGTCGCTTGTTGTCCCAACCTGATGTAGCCGAGCCCCACGTTATGCAACGTTTCGAGGTGCCTCAGGATTCTCGGAAACTCGCTGAAGAGCTCCATCGCATCCTCGACCGTCATATCCAGGACTTCCGAAATCGACTTTCCTTTGTAGTGCACTTCGAGGGTTTCTCTGTTGTATCGCTTTCCCTTGCATACCTCGCAGAGCACGTAGACATCAGGAAGGAAGTTCATTTCAATCTTCCTGACACCGTCTCCTTCACACTCTTCACATCGTCCCCCTTTCACATTGAAGCTAAACCGTCCGGCCCGGTATCCTCTGATCTTTGCCTCAGGGAGCTGTGTGAACAGATCACGGATGAGAGTGAACACACCGGTGTAGGTCGCGGGGTTCGACCGCGGGGTACGGCCGATCGGCGACTGATCAATATCAATAACTTTGTCGATGTGTTCAATGCCCTTGAGGGACTTGTACGGAAGCGGGACGATCCGCGTCTTGTAGAATTTGTTGGAAAGAATGGGATAGAGCGTTTCGTTGATCAGGGACGATTTACCGGACCCGCTCACTCCGGTCACACATATAAGCCTGCCGAGCGGTATTCTCACGGAAAGGTCCCTGAGGTTGTTACCGGAGGCACCGCCGATGGTGAGCCACTTCCCATTCCCGGTCCGGCGCTCAGACGGAATCTCGATCGATCGCTTGCCCCGCAGGTAGAGAGCCGTCAATGACTGGCCGTCGAAGCCATTTCCCATGGATTTCAGGCGTTCATTGCGAAGCTTGAGTTCAGCGGGGTGACCGCTCGTGACAACGTGGCCGCCATGCTCCCCCGCTCCGGGCCCAAGGTCGACGACGAAGTCGGCGCTCTGGATCGTTTCCTTGTCATGTTCTACCACAATGACGGTGTTGCCAAGATCTCGCAACGATTTCAAAGAGCGGATGAGCTTGATATTGTCGCGTTGATGGAGTCCGATGCTTGGCTCATCGAGGATGTAAAGGACGCCGACAAGCTGGGTTCCGATTTGAGTCGCCAGCCGGATCCGTTGTCCTTCCCCACCGGACAACGTGCGCGCTGACCGGTCGAGAGAGAGATACTCCAACCCGACATTGAGGAGAAAATCGAGCCGCTGTGTGATTTCTTTCAGGACCGGCCGGGCGATTTCGCTTTGCCGCGGGGTGAGAGTGATGTCACCGAAGAATCGACGCGCACCACGGATGGAAAGCGATACGACATCCTGAATCGTGTATGACTTCCCGGACTTTGCGTCTTCGAGCCGAATCGCGAGGCTCTCCTTGCGCAACCTCCCCCCTCCGCAGGAAGCACAGCGGGTCGTGGTCATGAACGACTCAACCCATTCGCGAATGTTCGGCGAACTCGACTCTTCGTAGAACCGCCTCATCATATCCATCACGCCCGAGAATCGGTGCCGGTACGTAACTGATCGACCGCCCTGCTTCGAGTATTCGATTTCGAACTTCTCACCTCCGGCACCGTGGAGAAGCACTTCTCTCGCTTTTGGTGAGAGGCGCTCAAGCGGAGTATCGAAATCGAATCCATACCGTTTTGCCACCGCACGAATCTGACTGAACATCCACGTGGGTCGAGGCTTCCCGAGTGGGGCAATTCCCTCCTCGTTGATACTTCGGGACTCATCCGGAAGTATGAGCTGCAGGCTGAACTCCTTCTTCTCTCCCAAACCTTCGCACTCGGGACAGGAACCCGCGGGGGAATTGAACGAGAACGAATTCGGCGCGGGCTCTTCAAAGCTGATTCCACAAGTGTGACAGGAGTAATGACTGCTGAACAGCTGGTCCTTCTCTCCGTCAAAGACCGTCAGCACGCCGTTCCCGTACCGAAGCGCCACCTCGACTGATTCGGCGACCCGAGACCGTGCGTCTCGTTTCACCGCAAGCCGGTCCACAACGATTTCAAGCGTGTGAATCTTGTACCGATCCACTTTCATACCGTCGGTGATCTCTTTCATCTCTCCGTCGACTCGGACCCGGACGAATCCGTCCTTCAGAATCTGTTCGAAGAGCTCGCGGTAGTGCCCTTTGCGTCCTTTCACGACAGGAGCGAGGATCTGAATCTTTGATCCTGAGGGATACTGAAGGATGGCATCGATAATCTGATCGACCGTCTGACGCTGGACCTTCTGGCCACAGTTATAGCAGAATTGGGTCGCTGCCCTGGCAAACAGGAGACGGAGGAAATCATAGATTTCGGTCACAGTTCCGACCGTCGACCGGGGATTGGTGCCCACCGTCTTCTGCTCGATAGAGATCGATGGGCTCAATCCTTCAATGTAATCGACGTCCGGGCGCTCCATCAATCCGAGAAACTGGCGGGCATAGGCTGAAAGACTTTCGACGTATCGTCGTTGCCCTTCTGCATAGATCGTGTCGAAGGCCAGGCTGGACTTTCCCGATCCCGAGAGTCCCGTAATGACGATCAGCTGGTCGCGGGGCATCTCGACGTCGATGTTCTTCAGGTTATGGACGCGAGCGCCCTTGACGATTAGGAAGTCGTTATTCATGATTGTTCGAGGAAATCGACTCACCGGGGGACCTGGCGATCGAGCCATCTGATGTCATCACCAATGGAACAAATGACTCAAAAGCGCGATGGCTCGATGACTCAATCCCTAATGAATCCTCTTCCGTTTATTCAGATACTCAAACAGGGCCTTGTCAAACGGCGTGGCAGTATCGAGCAGAACATAGTCAATCGCATTCTCTCTGCATTCTCTCTTGTAGAATTCGAGGAACTCTTTCATCGACTCCCGATATGCCTTCTGGATGTGCCAGGGCTGCGTCAGGAGTTCTTCTTTCGTCTCAAGGTCACGGAAGATCGCATCCGTTCCGAATGCAAACGAGCGTTCCATAGGATCGAGAACCTGCATCACGATGACTTCGTTTCCCTTGTGCCTGAAATGCTTGAACGCTGTTGTGACTTCCTGGGGATTGTCGAAGAGGTCGCTCAGGATAATCACGAGCCCCCGTCGCTTGATGCGGTCGGCCACCTGATGGAGCGCCCCGGCCGTTCCCGTTTTGTTGCCCGTTGTGAGATTTTCAAGCTCGCGGAGAATCTGCTGGAGATAGAGCTTCGTGGCACGGGGCGGCAGCATCGTCCGAACCTGCTCGTCGTAAATCGTGAGACCCACCGCATCCCGCTGCTCGATCATCAGATATCCCAGGGCCGCCGCGACATATGAAGCGTATTCAATCTTCTTCAAAGATCCGGCCGAACTGTACTCCATCGACTTGCTTGCATCAAGGATGAGATATGATTTCAGGTTTGTTTCTTCCTCGAACTCCTTGATGTAGTACCGGTCGGTCTTTCCGTACGCCTTCCAATCGATGTGCTTGATTTCATCACCAGGCATGTACGGCCGATGCTCCGTAAACTCGACGCTGAAGCCATGGTATGGGCTCTTATGGAGTCCGGTGATGAATCCTTCCACAACGAGTCGCGCCCGCAGTTCCATGTTCGCGAGCTGCGCAACAACTTCAGGCTGGAGGTACCGGAGAGGTTCCTTCATACTCGTTACTTCGATGGCTTGGCCGGTTTCCTGAGCTCATTCAGTTCCGACTGTGCTGCAGATGCTGAGAGCGTAGTCGGGTACCGTTTCAGGAAGTACTCATACGCGACAATTGCGGAATCAGGCTTTTTCAGGTGTTGTGCAAATATCAAGGCACGTTGGTACGCAGCGCTCGGTGCGGTCGCATGATCCGGGTAGTCCATCGCCAACTTCGTGTACACGGACTCCGCTTTTGAATATTCCTTTTTCTTATTGGCATAGATAACTGCCATCGCATACAGGGCTTCCGGAGCGTTCTGGCTTCTCGGAAACTTCTTGAGGAACAGGTCGAATTCGTCGAGGGCTTTGTCGAATTCGTCCTCTCTGAACTTTTTCGTCGCCGACTGGAGGAGCTCGTCTTCCGTCGGTTCCGGAGTGCAGCCGTTTACCAGGAGAACTCCCAGTAAGAGAAACGCAACCAGACAAACAGACAGATTTTTCATCACACCCTCGTCACAAAATGGTTTGCAGCGCACATGCTGTCACTTCCCCCGTTTCTGTAGAACCGCGATGAAGAATCCGTCGGTTCCCTCACGATGGGGGAGGAATCGGACATATCCGCCTTCAAAGAATGGAGCGGAGTCAAACATCGTGCTCTTCGGCGGCACGGATGAGAGCGTGAAGTCCGGCTGCCCCCGAAGGAATTGTTCGACAACATCTTCGTTTTCTTCACGAAAGAGTGTACATGTTGCATACGCCAGGCGTCCGCCATCCGCCACCAACGGGGCGCTGGAATTGAGGATCTTGAACTGCTTCTCCGACAATTCCCTGATCATTTCCTCCGTCACCATCCATTTCATGCCTGGATTACGTCTCATCGTCCCGATGCCGCTGCACGGCCCATCAACAAGCACGAGGTCAAAATGACCCCTGTACGCGGCTTCCAGCTCCGAGGCATCTTCGATTGCCTGAACGCGAACGTTGGAGACGCCTGCACGACGGGCGCGCTTGCGCAACTCTTCCAGCCGGGAGGTATGAATATCGGTGGCGATGATTTCGCCCCGGTTTTTCATGAGCGCAGCGAACTCAAGCGTCTTTCCTCCCGCGCCTGCGCACAGATCGAGCACCTTCGCCGTCGGTTTTGGATCAAGGAGGAGAGGTAGGAGCTGGCTCCCCTCATCCTGCACTTCAAACATCCCGTCACGAAAAGCCTGAAGCCCAAACACATTGAGGCGCTTCGCAACATGAAGACCAAGCGGTGAAAGTGACGCCCTTCTCGTTTCGATGCCTTCGGCCTTCAAGGTGCGTTGGCATTCAACCAATGACGACTTGATCTCGTTCACGCGAAGCGTTATTGGCGCCTGCTCGTTCAGGCTCCTGCAGAGCGCATCCGTCTCTCCTTCACCGAATTGCGTGACCAACTTTGCCACCATCCAATCCGGAAAGGAGTATTTGAGTCCCATCGGCTCGTCCCTTGCATCGTCGCCCGACTGCCCGTGAGCTGAGATGATTTTCAGAAGAGAAGCCACCCGCGCTTTGAGTCCCTGGGACTTCAGGATCGGCGAGAGGTCGTCCGGCATCACCTTCGTCCTGCGGTCAACGGTGAGAAGGTAGACAACGATGAGAAGTGCGAAGCCATCGGATGGGAGCATGTCATCCCCCCGACCATCCAGCGACTGAAGCAGCCGATGTTCGCAATTCCGCAAATGTCTGAGGGTCCCGTACGTCGTCTCTGCAATGAACCTCCGATCGTGGGAGCCCAGATACTTGCGCGATCGGAAGAACATATCGATGATGCTGTCAGCGGGCTTGTCAGATGACCGGACACGCTGAAGGAGTTCACTCGTGTGTCCGAGGAGCGAGGCCAGTTTCATAGAGGAAAGATACGGAGAAAATGAGCACCATACAAAATGAAGTGGGGCTGTCCCAGCCCGGCGGACGCAGAATCCATCGGTCGCCAAAACAGCCCCAGCTATACTTCAGTGGAGGGTGACTATGATACGGGTCGAGCGTTGACCCGCGTGATGAAATCAATCCCGCCGCGATCATCTACGTCGACAGTGACGTGATCGCCTTCAACGATGTCTCCGGCGAGGATTCGCTCAGAGAGATGATTCACGACATGCTTCTTGATGGTCCGCTTCAGCGGTCTTGCGCCGAATGCGGGATCGAAGCCTGCCTTTGCCAGCCATTCTTTCACATCGTCAGTGAATTCCAGCGTCACATTGCGCGCAGATATCATGGACTGCACGCCCGCGAGCTGCAATTCGACAATCTGCCGTATCTCCTTCAAAGTCAGCGGTTTAAAGAGAATGATTTCGTCTATCCTGTTGAGGAACTCCGGCCGAATCGTCTGACGGAGCATTTGGTGAAGACTGGTGCGAAGCTCGTCCATGAGGTCGTCACGGTTTTCCTCCGTCAGACGCTGGAGGCGTTCCTGAATCAGTTGCGACCCGAGATTCGACGTCATGATCACAATCGTGTTCTTGAAATTGACCGTCCGACCCTTGCTGTCTGTCAGGCGCCCTTCATCGAGCAATTGAAGAAGGACGTTGAAGACCTCCGGATGCGCTTTTTCGATCTCATCCAGCAGCACAACAGAGTACGGCTTGCGCCGCACAGCCTCCGTGAGCTGGCCACCTTCCTCGTATCCAACATAGCCGGGAGGAGCACCGATGAGACGTGAAACGGAGAATTTCTCCATGTACTCACTCATGTCGATCCGCACCATAGCAGTTTCATCATTGAAGAGAAACTCAGCCAGTGCCCTCGCCAATTCGGTTTTACCGACACCGGTGCTTCCAAGGAACACGAACGAGCCGATGGGACGTCGTTCGTCCTGAAGTCCAGTTCTGCTCCGCCGAATTGCGTCCGCAACAGCCTTCACGGCATCAGCCTGATTGACAAGACGCTTATGGATCCGGTCCTCAAGATGCAGGAGTTTTCCTCTTTCGCTCTCGAGCATCCGTTGCACGGGGATCCCCGTCCACTTCGCAACGATCTCTGCGATATCCTCAGCATCGACCTCCTCTTTCAGCATTTTCTTGTCTTTCTGAACATCACTGAGCCTTGCCGACGCTTGCCTCAGCTGTTTCTCCAATCCGGCCATTACACCATATCGGAGTTCCGCTACACGTCCGAGGTCGCCAGACCGCTCCTTCTGCTCTGCTTCCACCTTGGCGTGTTCGATCCCTTCCTTCATCTTCCGGATCGATTGAATCAGCTCCTTTTCAAGTTGCCAGTGCGCCCTCAGTTCCGACCGCTGCTCATTGAGTGAGGAGAGGTCTTCTTTGATCGCCTCGAGGCGTTGTTGCGACTCATCATCCCGTTCCCGTTTGACTGCCTCCCGTTCGATTTCGAGCTGCTTCACGCGCCGCTCCACAGAATCAAGTTCCTCAGGCATCGAGTCGATCTCGATCCGGAGCTTCGAAGCCGCTTCGTCGATGAGGTCAATCGCCTTATCAGGCAGGAAGCGATCCGTGATATAGCGGTGACTCAACTGTGCTGCCGCGACGATGGCACCATCCGTGATCCGTACTCCGTGATGCACCTCATACCGCTCTTTCAGTCCCCTGAGAATTGAAACAGAGTCTTCCACCGACGGCTCGTCAACCAGGACAGGCTGGAAGCGTCTCTCGAGTGCCGGATCTTTCTCGACGTGCTTGCGGTATTCATCGATCGTCGTCGCCCCGATCGCCCGCAGATCGCCGCGAGCCAGTGCGGGCTTCAGCATGTTTGCCGCGTCGACAGATCCCTGAGCAGCGCCGGCTCCCACGAGCGTGTGCAGCTCATCGATAAACAGGATAATCTCACCGTTCGAATCAGTCACCTCTTTGAGAATCGCTTTTAGGCGTTCTTCGAACTGACCGCGGAAACTGGTTCCGGCCACAAGCGCTCCCATGTCGAGAGCCGCAATGTGCTTGGTCTTGAGGTTTTCCGGTACGTCTCCCTGCACAATACGCTGTGCGATACCTTCTGCAATCGCCGTCTTTCCGACACCGGGATCTCCGATCAGGACAGGATTGTTCTTCGTTCGGCGCGAGAGAACCTGCAACACGCGACGAATCTCATCCTCCCTGCCGATGACGGGATCGAGTCGCCCCTTCCTGGCCAGGTCATTCAGGTCACGCCCGAAGCGCTCTAATGCCTGGTATTTGTCCTCTGGATTCTGATCGGTTACTCTCTGACTGCCACGAACTTCCTTCAGGGCCTTGTACACGGCATCTTTGGTGATTCCCTGATCGAGCAGCAGCCGGGATACACGCGGAACTGCATCACCCTTCCCGGCGTCGCTCAGAAGGCCAAGGAGCAGGTGCTCAGTACTGACGAAATCGTCCTTGAGTTGTGCGGCTTCCTTTTGGGCTGCTTCGAGAAGCTGCGCCAGTGCAGGCGAAAGATGCTGATTCCCCAATCCCGCACCCTGTACCTTTGGGAGTTTCTCGACTGCCTCGTTGACCTTGATCCTCAGGTACTTGATGTTCGCACCGAGCTTCTGCAAGAGCGGAACGACAATCCCTTCACTATCCTGAATGAGCGCTGCCAGCACATGTTCCGGCTCGATGGCCTGATTGCTGTAACTCGATGCAATCTCCTGCGCGTTCTGCAGAGCTTCCTGAGATTTGAGTGTGAACTTGTTGAAATTCATTGGTCAGATCCCTAATGATAGAAAAGGCGAGGAAGAACCCCGCCTTTTCTGCGCTTTCGTTATTTCTTCCGGCTGCTGGTGACGGCCGTCTGAGTGCAAACGTCACTTATCATCAACGACCTCGAAATCAGCATCCTCTACCTTTTTTCCTTTGTCACCCGAAGCCTGCTGTTCCTGCGCTCCCGCGGGGCCACCTTGCGGTCCGGCCTCCTGCTGAGCACCTCCAGGTTGTTGCGCACGGGCTGATTCATACATCTTCGTCGATGCTTCATTCCAGGCATTGTTCAGCGCTTCCATCTTGCTCTTGATATCGGAGGCGTTGCCGCCCTTGATAGCTTCCTCGAGCGCAGTCGCTGCGGCCTCAACCTTCGCCTTCGTCTCTGATGGCATCTTGTCCCCAAGCTCCTTCAGCTGTTTCCGGGTCTGGAACACCAGATTGTCCGCCTGATTCTTTGTCTCGATCTCTTCCTTCCGCTTCTTGTCTTCCGTAGCGTGCGATTGAGCATCCGATTTCATCTTGTCAATCTCTTCCTTCGTCAAGCCGCTCGAAGAAGTGATCCGGATGCTTTGCTCCTTGTTCGTCGCTTTGTCTTTCGCGGAGACGTGGAGAATTCCGTTCGCGTCGATGTCGAAGGTCACTTCAATTTGTGGGACCCCACGCGGCGCCGGAGGTATCCCATCGAGATGGAATCTTCCAAGCGTCCTGTTGTCGACAGCCATCGGCCGCTCACCCTGCAAAATGTGGATTTCCACCGAAGGCTGACTGTCGGACGCTGTCGAGAATATCTCGCTCTTCCTCGTCGGAATCGTTGTGTTCGCCTGGATCATCGGTGTCATCACTCCACCCAGCGTCTCGATGCCAAGCGTCAACGGCGTCACATCGAGCAACAACACATCTGTAACGTCACCGGAGAGCACCCCGCCCTGAATGGCTGCACCCACAGCCACAACCTCATCAGGATTGACCCCCTTGTGACCCTCCTTGCCAAAGATATCACGCACCAGCTGCTGCACACGTGGCACTCTTGTCATACCACCAACCAGAATGACCTCATCAATCTGGCTCGGGCTCAGACCAGAATCTTTCAGCGCTCGTTCGACGGGCTGGACACAACGCTGGATCAGGTCTTCGACGAGCTGCTCGAACTTCGCCCTCGTGAGATTCAGATTAAGGTGTTTAGGGCCTTCGGCCGTGGCCGTGATGAACGGGAGGTTGATCTCCGTCTGCATGAGCTGTGACAGCTCCATTTTCGCTTTTTCCGCCGCCTCGCGCAGCCGCTGAAGCGCCATGGGGTCTTTCCGGAGATCGATCCCCTCCTGTTTCCTAAACTCATCAGCTATGTAATCAAGCACCCGCATATCGAAGTTGTCGCCGCCCAGGTGGGTATCACCGTTCGTTGACTTGACCTCAAACACGCCGTCTCCCAGTTCCAGAATCGAGATGTCAAATGTGCCGCCGCCAAGGTCGAACACAGCAACTTTCAGGTCTTTGTTCTTCTTGTCCAGCCCGTAGGCGAGCGCGGCAGCTGTCGGTTCATTGATGATCCGGCGGACGTTCAAGCCCGCAATTTCGCCTGCCTCTTTCGTCGCCTGGCGCTGGGCATCATTGAAGTATGCGGGAACCGTGACAACAGCTTCCGTCACCTTCGTGCCCAGATAGTCCTCCGCCGTCTGCTTCATTTTCTGCAGAATCATGGCAGAGATTTCGGGTGGAGAATAGACCCTGTCTCCGATCTGAACACGGGCAGTGTTGTTGTCGCCATGAACAACCTTATAGGGAACGAGCTTCATTTCCTCGTTCACTTCATCGTAGAACCTTCCCATGAACCGCTTGATCGAGTATATGGTGTTTTGGGAGTTCGTCACACCCTGACGCTTGGCCGCAGCACCCACGAGCCGCTCGCCCGATTTCGGAAATCCGACCACGGATGGCGTCGTTCGCGCACCTTCCGCATTGGCAATAACGACCGGATCATTGCCCTCCATGACGGCAACGACGGAATTGGTAGTTCCGAGGTCGATTCCAATAATCTTACCTGTTTTGTTTGACATGTGTATTGCTCCTTTTATGATAGGTGCGGCCAATGAGACTGCGTCACCTGGTTCTGAACAACGACATCAAAATAGACGGGGTCGGACCCACCCCACCTGTGGATCCGACCTCATAGCGCAATTTCTATGAACTTCGTTCGTCCGTCAGTTATCGCACCTTGACTTCGATTTGTTTTGGCTTTGCCTCTTCGATTTTCGGAAGCGTGATGTTGAGGATGCCGTTCGTGAAGACAGCGTCGATCTTCTCACTCTTCACGGACGAGGGAAGCGTGAAGGACCGCTGGAACGATCCATAGGACCGTTCAAGGCGATGAAAGTTCTTGTTCTTCTCTTCCTTCTCCTGCTTCTTCTCGCCTTTGATAGTCAGGATATTCGATTCGAGGCTGATCTTCACGTCCTCCTTCGCGACTCCAGGAAGTTCAACCTTCACGACGAATTCATTTTCCTGTTCCGCGATATCTACTGCGGGGGCATAGACTGATGTTGCCATCGTCTCTTCACTCCCCATAGAACTGCGGAAGAAGTTGTCGAAGAGCCTGTTGATGTCTCGCTGAACTCCAAAGAAATCAGAAGGCCAGCGATCAAGTTCGTGTAGTGGATTCCAGCGAATGAGTGACATAGTGATTCCTCCCTTCACTTACCGTATGGTAATTTCACGTGCTTTCAATTCGTCAGACTTGGGGACAGTAATGACCAACACGCCGTCCTCCAGCTGAGCCTGGATCTCATTATGCTTTGTGCCTTCACCGAGTTTGAACTCCCGAATGTATCTCTTTCTCCCAATCTCACTGAAGAGTAGAGTTCCACTCTCGTGAACCCTGGCATCAACCTCACCTCTCGCAACGAGATAGCCTGGTTCAGCCATCACGTGCACATTGCCCTTTGAAACGCCGGGCATATCCAGTCTAATCGTGAAACTATCTGCGGTTTCATAGATATCAGCAACCGGAGTGACCAGCGTCGCGAGAGGCTCGGGACGTTTCGCGAGAGCGTGCGATGGTTTGCGCTCAAGATCGTTTCGATTGTTGGTATCCATCGTTCTTCACCCTCACAATCACTTGACAGAAATCGTGCGTGGACGTGCTTCCTGTGACTTCGGCAGTGTGATACGAAGAACACCATTCTGGAGCTCAGCCGCGATATTCTCGGCATCGATTCTCACCGGCATCCGGACGGACCGGGCGAACTCGCGAACCCTCATCTCATTGAGAAGAATCCTGGCGTTCTCCGGAAGCTCGTACGGTTTCCGCTCAGCTTCCACGGTCAGAATATTGATTTCGAACGTAATCTTGACCTCATCCTTCTTCACGCCGGGCATCTCTGCGACCACGACGAACTCGTGTTCGTTCTCCGTCACATCCATTGCCGGGGTTGTCTTCCTCGCACCGCCGAATTCACGGATGAATGAATCGGTCAACATGCTGTCCAGAGTCCGGGGAAAATCAAATCGAACCATCATAACTTCTGCCTTCCTTCATTGTTGATTTGAGTTTGTTGATCAACTGCTTGCTGTGTCGCAACGACCGTGCCAACGCGTGTGATGACAACGGAATGCAGGATTTGATCTAGATTCGACTTGTTTTTGGTGTGACATGCTATCCACTGCCAGCTGTCAGGACAAGTTGGCAGGCCGTGCAAGTCAGTTTTTCAGTCCTTTTCGAACATTCTGTCATATTGTCTGCATTTTTTTCAGGTGGCACGAATCTTCAATCCATTGATTCTAATGGATGTTTTGACTAATGTGTTTGCCGTCTCTCTTTCAACTGACCCGTCACATTTGAGGAAAACGTATGCGCCGGCTAATCCTGTTCGCACTGCTGGCTTTCTCTGTTGCATTCGGCCAGAGTCTCAAAGTCCCCAAGAGTGCATTGCCTGGATACAAAGCGATCACTGCAAGCAGCCTGAGTGCCCGGCTTCACTTCATCGCCTCTCCTGAACTTGAAGGCCGTGAAACGACTTTCAGAGGACAGAAAGTAGCTGCGCGGTACATTGCGTCCGAGTTTCAACGGATCGGGCTCAAGCCGATTGGCGACAGCGGTTCATACTTTCAGAAGTTTGAAGTCGAAGCCACAAAGATCAGCGACAAGGCAAAGATCGTTGTCACAAACAAGGGCGGAAGTACCACCTATCAGTTCCGAAGTGACTTCCTTGCACTCTCTGGCCTGGAACAGGAGATTGCCGGCGAAGTCGTTTTTATCGGCCACATAGATAACAAGGTAGATACATCCTTGACGAAAGGCCGGATTGTTCTTGCGTTGCTCGGCAGAAAAGATGATGCGCGAGACACAAGTGTTTCCGCCATGCGGCGCATTGGTTTCATCCGGCAGTTTCCCGGCAGCCTTGCCACTCTCGTGATTGCCGACGATTCCGGCAATGCCAGCGTCGAGCGATTGAATGCACGGTTTGGCCCCACGATCGAGCGCGGTGCAATGCAAGTCGTCAGCCGGGACGCCCGCGCTCCACGAGGATTCGCATTCCCAATCCTCGTTTCACCGCGGCTTGCTGACGCAATCCTCTCCCCGACAGGGCGCAGCGTCGCACAGATGAGAGATGCAGCCGTGCAAAGCACTGGCTACGAACCCCAGGCCATCGGCGGGACTACCCTTACCTTGGACCTGAGGAGCAGCAGAGAACTCAAGACAACAGAGAACGTGATCGGACTGCTGGAGGGATCAGATCCGAAGCTGAAGGAAGAAGTCGTGGTCTTCACGGCTCACTACGATCACGTCGGAGTCGGCGCCAATGGCGCGATCTACTACGGGGCGGATGACGATGGGTCAGGGACTGTCGGTGTCATTGAACTCGCACAGGCCTTTGCGGCAAGCCCTGTTCGCCCGAAACGGAGCCTCATCTTCATGACTGTCGTTGGCGAGGAGAAAGGCCTTTGGGGATCAGATTGGTATGTCAGGCACCCGGTCGTTCCTCTTGAGAAGACGATCGCAAACCTCAACACCGACATGGTCGGCAGAGTGGACAAGAAATATGCGGAGCTGAAGAACTCGAACTACGTGTACGTGATCGGATCGGACAAGATCAGCACACAACTCGACAGCGTCATGAAGGTGGCGAACAAAGAGTCCGTCAACCTTCATCTTGATTATACCTACAATGACGATAAGGACCCCAACCAGTTCTACCGCAGGAGCGATCATTACAATTTTGCGAAGAACGGTGTGCCTGTTGTCTTCTTCTTCACCGGAGAGCACGAAGATTATCACCGTTCAACGGATACTGTCGAGAAGATTCTCTTCGACCGCATGGAGCGGATCGTACGCCTCATCTACGCCACCGGATGGAAATTGGCAGACATGAAGGGTCACTTGGCCAAAAACGTCGGATCGTCGATGTTCGGTAAGTAGACCACATGCTTTCGAAAGAAGACATTACACACAAGCTCCCCACGTCGATTGTGGGAAAGAAGGTCTTTGTCTTTGACACGATCGATTCGACGAACTCGTGCGCCCGTGCCCTCGGCGATGCAGATGCCGACGAGGGTGCTGTGGTGATTGCGGAGTACCAATCGAGCGGCAGAGGGCGTCTCGGCAGATCATGGCTTGCGGAGCCTGGCACGAGCTTGCTGCTCTCCGTGCTGCTGCGACCGCCATGCAACGCCGAAACCGCAGGGCTCCTTACCATCTATACCTCTGCTGCAATTGCCATCGCAATTGAGCGTAGTGCCCGCAATGCGGTCGAGTGCAAGTGGCCGAACGATCTCCTACTGGGCGGAAGGAAGTTCTGCGGCATCCTCATTGAGAACTCTTTCCAGCAATCGGGGTTATCCTACTCCGTCATCGGAGCCGGGATCAATGTCAACCAGACCACGTTTCCGCCTGAAATTGCAGAAAAGTCGACCTCGCTTGCCCGCGATACCGGCAAAACCGTAGATCGCGTATTGGTGCTCCGGGAAGTTCTCATCGAGCTTGACCGGATGTACAAAGCGGTACGGCAAGGAGATTTCAATGTGGCCATCGCAGAATGGACCAAACGATGTTCGATGTTTGGCAAGCCCATCACGGTCGAGGAGCATGAGCAGACGGTCCGGGGAATCGCGGTTCGACTCCGTGACGACGGCGGTCTTGTGATCTCCAGCGGTTCAGGAGAACGAACAATCTACTCCGGCGATGTCACTGTCGTCGGCTAAGTGCCGGATCACGTAATAGAGCAAAGGGAATCATATGTTGCTCGCCATCGATATTGGAAACACTCATTCCGTTTTCGGGGTCTATCGCGGTTCCAGGCTCATCGCCGATTGGCGCGTGACGAGCATGCTCCAGCGCACCGAGGATGAGGTCGGCACCCAGGTTCGGCTCTTTCTCAAAGAAGCAGGCATCAGCGCCCGTGACATCAAGGGGGTTGGAATATCCTCCGTCGTCCCAAACCTGACAGATGTGTTTGCGATGATGGCGCGTAAATACTTCTCTGTGGAACCGCTCATTATCTCCTCGTCGCTCAATCTTGGATTCAAGATTCACTATGACGACCCACATTCCGTCGGGGCGGACCGCCTTTGCAACGCCGTCGCTGCACATGCTGCCTATGGGGGACCACTCATCGTCATCGATTTCGGAACTGCGACAACCTACGACGTGGTAACCGCTGCCGGTGACTATCTTGGGGGCGTCATTGCTCCGGGGATCGAGACATCAGCAGTGGATCTGCACCGCCGGGCTGCAAAGCTGCCGAAAATCGAGCTGCACTTTCCGCGGCACATTATCGGCAAGGACACCGTGTCCAGCATGCAGGCAGGAATTCTCTATGGCGCCGTGGACGCGATGGAGGGAATGGTAGAGAGAATTCAGGAGGAGATTGTAGCTCGGGAAGGAAAAAGGGCGAAGGTCATTGCAACAGGCGGCTTTTCACAACTGATGGCGCGGCATTCGAAGCTCATCAGCGCCTGCGTCCCTTCACTCGTCCTCGATGGGGTACGCCTCATCGTTGAGCGAGTGGAAAAGGACAAACGTCCGAGGAAGCGGTAGAACGCACCGGCTATTCAGATTTTGGCCCACCGCTCGCGGAATCCCGCCCGGCGTCGGGTTTGCCCCCCTGAAGCTGAGCGATGGCACGTGCGTAGAGGGAAAGAAGCCCCCCCACCACCGTCTGCAGTTTGCCAAATTCCTGCTGCATCCCACCGAACAACTTCTTCAGCTGTTCCCGTTCATGCTCGGGCACTCCGGCAAAGAGCCCTTGATCGTTCGTGTCGAGATCCGATGCAATATTCTCGAACGCGGCATTGAGTGTTGGGGTCAGAGATGAAACGAGTTTGTTGACTTCTTCGCGGTCAGCATCACCTTTGAGTCTTTTCGTGGATCGGTCACGTTCGAGCGCGCGTGCGAGCCGTTCAAGATGCCGCTCGTGCGTTGCCCAGATGTGGGCTGCAAGATGCTCTATGTCCGTGTCTTCCTTCCGGAAATAGTCGTACGCATCGAGTTTCATCGCCTCAGCGACCACCGCTTCCGATCCAGCCGCGGTCAGAATAAACGCCGGGATGGTGATTTCATGGCGCTGCATCCATCTCAGCACATCAATGCCGGTCACCCGCGGCATGCGGTAGTCGAGAACGATGACGCTGAATGCGCGATCTCCCGACTTCAGAATATCAATTGCCTCCTGTCCACCCGGCGCGACAACGACATCAAAACCGAGTTCTTCGAGTCCAAGCGAAACGACCTGCGCATACATCTCATCGTCATCGACGAGGAGGATGCGCATTCTCTTTTCTTCCATACGGAGGCACCTTTCAGATCACTCTAACACTTCTCTCGCAAAGAAGCCTTCCTCCGGTCGTCGAAGAAAGGCTTCACCTAACAAATGATCATGGTGTGCGTCAGCGAACGCCGAACATGAGCACGGACGCATTTGCGAGCTCTACGATCGGCGAGTAGTACAAGCCGAAGACGAGCGTGGGAATCACCAGGAACAGGACGATCGCAACCTGAGGAATTGAGAATTCGATCGGATTCGTGGCCCCTTCGGGGTCCCGCAGGAACATGTTCCGGATGATGCGCACGTAGTAGTACAGCGAAATGACACTATTGATGGCTCCCACGATTGCCAGCCATATCCACTGGGCGTCAAGGAGGGATGCGAAAACAAAGAGCTTTCCGATGAATCCGGCTGTCGGCGGAATGCCGGCGAGCGATATCAAAAAGACGACCATCGCTACGCTGACGAGAGGTGTCCGGTACCCAAGGCCCTTATAGGAATCGATATCTTCGCTGCCCGTCTTGTTCGCCACCAGCATCACGACATAGAAGGCACCCAAATTCATGAACAAATAGACAATGAAATAGATCAACACGGCAGCCAGTCCTTTGTCGCTGAGGACAACGACACCCATCAGCATATAGCCCGCGTGTGCGATACTCGAATAGGCCAGCAGCCGCTTCAAGTTGTTCTGCCAGACTGCCACGAGGTTGCCGAGCGTCATCGTCAGGACAGACAGAATCGCGATGATCTTGTTCCATTCGAATCCCTGCACAACGGCCCAGAACCCTGCAGGCAGACCGAGTGCCTGAGAATCGATGAACACGACCTTGAAGAAGCGGATAAGGATGGCGAAACCGGCTGCTTTGGATGCGACAGAAAGAAACGCAGTGATTGTGAGCGGTGCCCCTTCGTACACGTCGGGGGTCCAGAAATGGAACGGCACTGCTGAGATCTTGTAACCGAGCCCCGCCACAATGAGCAAGGTGGCCACGAGAAGCGCGATCGGATTCACCGCCGTCATGGAGAGCGCTTTGTTCAGTCCGATGAGGTCCGTCGCCCCGCCCGTCAATCCAAAAAGAATGGAAATGCCATAGAGCATCAAACCGGTGGAAAGCGCACCATAGATGATGTACTTCAGCGATGCTTCGCTGGAATCAGGCGCTTCCTTCGTGTATCCGGCGAGCACGTACGAACTCAGACCGGTGAGCTCCACAGCAAGGACAATCATCAGAAGATTGCTTGCACCTGCCATGAGGTACATTCCGAGCGTCATTGCAACAAGGAGGGACGAGTACTCCGTCATTCGCTTGATTGCCGACTGGACTTCCGAAGAATAGAGCGAGAAGAAGATAATGATGACCGCGCAGCTTCCAACGATAAGCTTAAAGAATGCGGCAAACGGATCTACAGCGATCATTCCTGAGAAGACTGATTGGGCTGTTCCCATATCCTGGGCGGCAAACCACACCGAGAGCCCGATTCCCAGGAGGGCGACGGTCAGAGGAAGCTTCGGCCGCGAACGGACGATAATTCCCGCGAGAAGGGCAACACAGAACGTGATCACAAGCGTCGTCTCAGGCAGGAACTTCGCCAGGCTTTGGAATACTTGTTCAACCATAAGTGTGTTCACAATAGTCGTGTCAGGCAAATCGTCAATCAATGAATCGAAGCTACGGCCGAGCTCCCTTGCTTCACCACTTCAACGAGATGGTTAAGAGAGGAGGTCATGAGATCGAGCATCAGTGATGGATAGATACCGAGAACGAGCACCACAATTGCCAGGGGAACGAGCGTAAATAGCTCCCTTCCGTTGATATCCGGCAAGGAGGCCCACTTTTCGTTCGGCTGGCCAAGGAATACTCGCTGGAGAGTCCAGAGCATATACGCCGCTGTCAGGACGATTCCGAGCGTCGCAATGATCGTGAGCGTACGGAACGTCTGGAATGCTCCAAGGAATGAAAACGCCTCCGAGATGAATCCACTCAGGCCCGGAAGCCCAAGCGCTGCAAAGAACGCAACCGTCATAATGCCGGTGTATCTCGGCATGGTGATCGCCAGACCGCCAAAGGCATCGAGATCACGGGTGTGGGCACGGTCATAGATGACGCCCACGATCAAGAAGAGCATTGCAGTGATGGTGCCGTGGTTGAACATCTGGAACACCGCTCCCATCATTCCCTGGGTATTCAGGGCCGCCATCCCCAGCAAGACGACACCCATGTGGCTGATACTGGAGTAGGCGATGAGCTTCTTGAAATCCTGTTGCGCCATAGCGCAGAGCGCGCCGTAGACGATATTGATAAGGGCCACGAGTGCGAGCGCCCAGGCATAATACTCCGCAAGCTCCGGGAACATAGGATAGCTGATCCGGAGGAGGCCATACGTGCCCATTTTCAGCAGAACACCGGCCAGAATAACGCTGATCGCCGTTGGGGCCTCAACGTGGGCATCGGGAAGCCACGTATGGAACGGGAAAATCGGAACCTTGATTGCGAATCCGATAAAGAGCGCAATGTACGCCAGATGTCTCCAGTAGGTGCCGAAGCCGGCGAGGAGCGAACCCGGCTGGTAGTTTGCCGCATCCATCATCGCTAGCATGTTGAAGGTGTAGATCCTCTCTCCCGTTGCCGGATCAGGAATCGTGACGCTGAAGTAGAGAGCGATCATGGCCAGCAACATCAGGACGCTGCCAAGGAGCGTGTAGAGGAAGAACTTGATGGCTGCGTACTCTCGTCGCGGCCCGCCCCAGATACCGATGAGGAAGTACATCGGGAGAAGCATCACTTCCCAGAACACGTAGAACAGGAAGAAGTCGAGAGAGACGAAGACGCCCATCATTCCCGTGTCGAGGAGAAGCAGCATCGCCATGTACCCTTTGAGGGCTTTGGGGATGTTCCACGAAGCAAAGACCGCGATGAAACTGATGAGAGCGGTCAGGAGAACCATCGGGACACTCAGGCCGTCGACTCCAAGGAAGTACTCCACATAGATTCGTCCGAACCACGGGACACCCCGGATGTCAATCCAAGCGGCTTTCTCCACCAGCTGCATCCCATCGAGGGAGTTGATCCCAGTGAAGCTCTTGTTGAAGTTGAGGTAGATCAGAACGGCAAGAACGACCTGCACAAACGTCGCTGCCGCAGCGATCCACTTCATGGCGTCGAGTCTCTCCTTCGGAACCATGAGAATCAACACCATGCCGACGATCGGAATGAAGGTGATCCAGCTCAAAACACCGATGCCCAGGAATTCCATTTCTATTCTACTCCTTCATGAAGTCAAAGTACTCTTACACTCACCACAAGAACTCCGGTTCAACGGAACCAGAGAAACAAGATCATGACACCAAGGATAACGAAAACAAGATACGTCTGCACTTTGCCCGTTTGCAGACGCCGCGTGAGCAGGCCAAAGAATCCTGCAAGATACGCCGTCGCGTTCACAAGCCCATCGACGATACGGTTGTCGAATCCGCCAACGCCGACATAGAAGAGGAAGAACGACATCCCGGCGACCGCGAATCCAAGAACGACATAGCCGATGATGGTGCCAATCGACGCACCCACGGGAAGCAACCCTACCCCGACAAGCCACCCGATGTAGAGAGAAATACCTGCCGTGACGATCATGTAGAAAATCGAACTGATGTTCCCCTCTTCCCAGTTCTGTTTTGTGCCGAGCGTGAGTCCCTTCACCCAGCTCGCGGTGCCATTGACAATCCCGTCGATGATATTGTTATCGAACCATCGCAGGAGTTTTGATGTCCCAATCGTTCCACCTACGGCAGTGGCGTCGTAGAGCTCGTCGAACCACCATTTGTTCAGCAGGAACCGATACAAAGGACCCGATGTTGCCGCAATATTGTCCGCGCTAATCTTCTTCCAGTAGTACGTTCCGAACGCGATGAGGATGCCGAGCCCTGCAACGAGCAGCGACAGGACCATTGCGAGCGTGTGCGAGTGATGAACTGCTTCCTCGAAAACCTCCGTACTAGCCGCAGCCGCTGTCGCAGGAACAACCGATTCGGGCCGGGGAAGAGCGCTGTACACCCACCCGCTCGCGGCTCCAATTGGGTTGGGGCTGTAGAAGATGAAGATGGAGAGTACTGCAAACACGAGCAACGGAATCGTCATCACCTTCGGCGATTCATGGATCGCTTCGAGTCGATGAGGATCTTTATGCTCGCCGAGGAACGTGAGGATGACAAGGCGGAACATGTAGAACGCCGTCATGGCAGCGACAACGTAGGCAATGATCGCAATGTACCAATGGCCGGTGAGGCTGCCGAAGGCCAACGTGCCCGCCAGGATCTCATCTTTGCTCAGGAACCCGGAGGTCAGAGGCACCCCCGATATCGCCAGGGTGAAGATGAGGAACGTCCAGAACGTGATGGGCATTTTTGCCTTGAGCCCACCCATGTTCCGGATATCCTGCGGGTCAGTGTGATGGTCACCAGCATGGTGAAGCGCATGATGCATTGCATGAATCACCGAGCCGGAACCAAGAAAGAGGCCGGCCTTGAACATCGCATGCGTGCCGAGATGGAAGTAGCCGGCCGTGTACGCACCAACACCCAATCCCATCACCATGTAGCCAAGCTGGCTGACGGTCGAGTATGCCAGCACCTTCTTGATGTCGTTCTGGGCGATTGCGATCGTGGCTGCGATGAAGGCTGTGACAGCTCCCATCGTAGCGATCACCATCAACGCATCCGCCGTCATCATCGGGAACGTCCTGGCGATGAGATACACACCTGCGGCAACCATCGTCGCGGCGTGGATCAACGCGCTGACGGGAGTGGGACCCTCCATTGCGTCCGGCAGCCAGACGTGGAGCGGAAACTGAGCCGATTTGCCGACGGCTCCACAGAACACCAGGATCCCAGCGGCGGTCAGCCATGCCTCGCTTCCAAACGGTACCGTGCCGGCTTTCATCGCCTCGAAAATCGCATCGAATGTGAACGTGTGGAACGTCGCAAACAGGATCATGATGCCGGTGAACATGCCGATGTCGCCGACTCTGTTCACAATGAATGCCTTCTTGCCGGCGTCGCTCGCGGATTTCTTCTCAAACCAATGGCCGATGAGGAGGTACGAGCTGAGGCCAACCAACTCCCACGCGACATACATCAGGAAGAAGTTGTTCGTCAGAACGATCCCGAGCATCGAAAAAGTGAAAATCCCGAGATACGAAAAATACCGCCCATAGCGCACATCGCCATGCATGTAGCCGATCGAGAAGAGATGGACCAGTGAACTGACGATGTAGACGACGAGAAGCATGGTCGCCGAGAGGTTGTCGAGCATGAGCCCGAGCGTCATCTTCATGGGGCCAAATCCGGGGACATTTCCGAAATCGACCCACGTGAAGTTCATTTGTATCGTCTCGTCGTGGTAGCTTCCCAGCTTCACTGCCAGAATGATGATCGAAATGACGAGGCCGCAGAACACCAGCCCTGTTTCGATCAGGTCACCTTGCCTCGGGAGTCTCTTGCTGAAGAAAATGAGAATCGTGAACCCGAGGAGCGGGAGCAGGTAGGCGACAATACTGAGTTGGAGTAACGTTTCGTGCGACATTGGTGCTCTATAAGTCTGCTGTTTCTGAGGTAGAAGCTCGGTCTAGTCTTTCAGTTGATTGATCTCGTCGATATTGACGCTGTTAAAGTTCTGATAGATATTCAGCACAATCGCGAGGGCGATGGCAGCCTCTGCAGCAGCCAGGATGATGACGAAGATCGCGAACACCTGTCCATCGAGTGTGCCGGTGGTGTAGCGGGAGAATGCCAGAAAGTTGATATTCGCGGCATTGAGCACAAGCTCGATTCCCATGAGAACCATGATCGCATTGCGTCTTGTGAGAATCGCGAACACGCCCAGCGAAAACAGGACACCGCTGATGAGAAGAAAATGATTGAGACCTGGGGTCTGCAACCATTGGAGGATATCTGCAACTGTCATATGAAGCTCCATACGCGGGAAGCTCTGACGCCTCCTCGCTCCCTTTACAATCGGTGAATTACAACGCCTTCTTTTCCCTTCGCGCAATCATCGCCGCTCCAACGAGAGCCACGAGAAGCACGACGGACGCAATCTCAAATGGAAGGAGATAGCTGCTCAGCAGCATCTCTCCGATCCGCGGAGCCGTCTTCTCAAATCCCACTACGGCAGGTGACACGATCCAGTCTGTGGACCAGAACACGCCAACGAGCACACCCGCCAGGGCGGACACAACGAGCACGGCCGGAAGCGTTTGAATTGTCCCCGTTCGCATGTCTACGTTGATCGCTTTCGTTGTCAACATGACACCGAAGAGGAGCAGAACAAGAATCCCTCCGACGTAGATCATGAGTTGTGTAATGGCGATAAAATCGGCCATCAGGAGGACATAGAGTCCCGCCACGCCAAAGAACGTAAAGAGAAGTGCGAACGCCGAGTAGATGATGTTCTTTGAGAACACCACGACGGCACCCGACACAAGCGTGACAAGCGCAAAGAGGTAGAATGCCAGAGTGAAGAGATCGATGGTCATGTGGACTTTCCAGCTTGATCGGGTGAACCTGACGCCGGCGGAGCAGATGGCGGCGGAGGAGTGCTCGCCGGTGGCGGCGGTGCGGTTTGAGCCGGCGGTGCAGGTGCCGGCGCCGGAGCCTGAGGAGCGGCTGCCTTCGCCGCGGCTGCAGCTGCTTTCTTCGCTGCGGCTTCTTCGTCGGCTTTCTTGAGCTTTTCCTTCGCCACCTCAACATCCTGAGGCGTCATGACACTGAAATTGTAGATCAGATTGTGGCGGTCAAATTCCGAAAACTCGTAGACGTCGGTCATGACGATACATTCGGTCGGGCATGGCGGGACACAAAGTCCGCAGTAGCAGCACTTCGCGATATCGATGTCGAACCGAGAAACATACAGCCGCTTCTTCTGACCGGTCGAAGTGGTGCCAAGGTTGACGTCGGGTGTTGACTTGATCGTCTCGATGGTGATGCAGTCGACCGGGCAAGCCATTGCGCACTGGTCACATCCGATGCAGTCATCCATGTTGACGTACAGGCGATTGCGCGCCCTCTCGGGCAACTTGCGCTTGACATCGGGATATTGCGTCGTCACGTTCCGCATGAACAAATGCCTCATCGTGATCCGCATGCCGATGGCAATGGTCGACAACGCCAGCCAGATATTGTTGAAATAGGTTCTTGCAGCACTCATAAGGAGGTCTATGCGATTGTAGTCAAGCTTACAGCACGAGAATGATGCCAATGGCGAAGATGCAGACAAACAGGAACGGCACAAGCACTTTCCATGATGTATACATGAGTTGATCAACCCTCAACCGGGGGAGCGTCCAGCGCAGCCAGATCTGGAGGAATACAAGTGCCATCCCTTTCAGGACAAACCAGAAGAATCCCCACACCGGTCCGGAGAGGAATTCGCCGAACGGGCTTCCCCAGCCGCCCAGGAAGAACGCGACCGCAACGGCCGAGACGAGGAACATATTCGCATACTCAGCCACGTAGAAGAGCGCCCATCGCATTCCGCTGTACTCCGTGAAAAAGCCCTGCACGAGCTCCGACTCCGCTTCGGGCAGGTCAAAAGGAGTTCGGTTCACTTCTGCCAGCGAGGCAATGATGAGGATGACAAACGTCGTGATGGTAAACGGAATAATGAGAAGCTTTTGCACGAGGGGCAGCGGCCCGCCGAAAACGACCCAGTCCTGAATACCTCCCACCTGGAACTTCGTAACCTCCTGCAGGTTCAACGAACCGGTAATCATCACACCGATGAGGATCGCCAACGCCGTGGGGATTTCGTAGCTCACCATTTGTGCGACGGACCGGACAGCGCCAAAGATTGACCACTTGTTATTGGAGGCCCATCCGGCCATGAGAATTCCGACAACCACGAGTGACGAGATGGCGACGATGAAAAACGCGCCGAGGTCGATATTGGCGCCGATGAAGACGCTGGTGAAGGGAATCGCCGCGAACCCGCCATAGGTGCCCATGAAGACGATATACGGAGCGAGGATGAACAACTTCCTGTCAGCCACGACGGGGATGATGTCCTCTTTCTGGAGCAGCTTGAGGATATCGGCGACCGGCTGCAGGATACCATGCCAGCCTGTCCGCATGTACGCGAGCCGATCTTGAACATGCGCAGCGACTTTCATCTCCATGTAAAGCGTCACGAACGCATAGAGCAGAATAAACACGAGCGGGAGCGCGCTGAGAATGACCGTCACGAGCAGCGTGCCCCAAAATCCGAGATCTTGAAATGCTTCCATAGGTTTTTCAGTTCAATAGTTCAGAGCCGTCGGAGAATCACCAGGTCTAACGGTCCACCTGGCCAAGTACAATATCAACGCTTCCGGCAATCAGCACCAGATCTGCGATCATGGCACCACGCGAGATCGCTGGCAGTGCACTCAGGTTCACAAACGCCGGAGCACGGCCCTTGACGCGGAATGGCGTGCCGCTTCCATCGCTCACGACGTAGAATCCGAGTTCACCTCGCGGGGTTTCAGTACGAGCGTAGATCTCGCCCGCATCCGGACGGATACGCTTCGGGATGGCTGCCTGGACATTCCCTTCCGGCAGCGCTGAAAGTGCCTGCTCGATGATGCGAACGCTCACTTCCATTTCCCTCATACGAACGATGTGGCGATCCCACACGTCACCGACGGTACCCATCTCGCCTTTTCCGAGCTGCGGCTCCCATTCGAGTTTGTGGTAGACCGAGTACGGATCGTCGCGACGGAGATCCCAGTTCACACCGGATCCGCGCAGCATCGGACCGCTGCAGGCGTAGTTGAGAGCGACATCCTTCGGCAAGACGCCGACATTTGCTGTCCGCTTCACGAAGATCTCGTTGTACGTCAGGAGGTCGTTGAATTCCTTGATGCGAGCCGGGAAGTACTTGCAGAACGCCTTTGTTTTTTCGATGAACTGCGGCGGGATATCGTGCGACAGACCGCCGATCCAGAAGTAGTTGTAGAGCAGCCGTGCGCCGCACGTCATTTCGAACAAATCGAGAATGAGCTCCCGATCATGGAATGCGTAGAGGAAGGGAGTGAATGCGCCCGCATCGATGCCGAACGTACCGACGGCGATCAGGTGGCTTGCGATCCTCTGGAGCTCGGCCATAATGACGCGGATGTACTCGACGCGTTCAGGCACCTCAATCTTCAGGAGGCGCTCAACGGCGAGCACGTACGAGTGTTCTTCGTTGATTGCCGCACAGTAGTCCAGCCGGTCACAGTACGGAATCACCTGCTGGTAGTTCGTCATGTGCTCGGCGTGCTTTTCGAAACAGCGGTGGAGATAGCCAATGTGCGGGATGACATCAACGATGATCTCGCCATCAACAACAATCTCAAGCCTCAACACACCGTGCGTGGACGGATGCTGCGGCCCCATATTGATGATCATCTCGTCAGTCCGGAGGGTCTTACCGCTCGAAGTGCTCAGCGCACCGGGCCTCGATACATATTGCGTGGGAAGTGTCTTGGTCTCAATCATGCGGGTCGTCAGCTGGGCGTTAATACGGAACTTTCATTCCATTATAGTATTCAGGCACCTTGTAATCTTTGCGGAGCGGGTGCCCTTCCCAATCGTACGGCATGAGGATTCTTCGCAGGTCCGGGTGTTCGTCGAACACAATTCCGTACATGTCGAAGGCTTCTCGCTCATGCCAGTTCGCCGTCGCCCAGACGGACGTGACCGACTGGACGTGCGGCTCCTCCTTCGTGCAAATGGCTTTGAGGACAATCTTGTGCCTGTGCACCATCGAAAAGAGATGGTAGACGACACCGAGCTTGCCATTGTTGTAGTCGATTCCGCTGAGGCACATGAGGGTGTCGAACTGCGTGGAGGGGTCGTCGTGGAGAACTTCGGCGACTTCCTTCATCCGGGCGGGATTGAGGCTGATCCACGGCTGGGGAACGTCGAGTTTCGATTCGACGACAGCATCGCCAAACCGTGCCTTCAGGGTATTAAGAATCTCTTCTGCGGTCATGCAGTGCCATCTCCTATGCGGACTTCTTCACAAGGCTTTCTTTTCTCACCTTTTCCTGAAGCTTGATGATGCCTTCCAGCAGTGCCTCCGGACGAGGCGGGCAGCCCGGGACATAAACATCAACAGGAATCACGCGATCGACTCCCTTCAGCACATGGTACCCATGCTCCCAATACGGTCCGCCGCAGTTTGCACAGCTTCCCATCGAGATAATGTAGCGAGGCTCAGCCATCTGGTCATACAGACGTTTGATGCGAGACGCCATCTTCAGGGTCACCGTGCCGGCGACGAACATGACGTCGGCCTGCCGGGGTGTGGCGCGGGGGATGATTCCAAATCTCATGATGTCGAAATCGGACGCCGATGCCGCCATCATTTCAATGGCACAACACGCCAAACCGAATTGCATCTGATAGAGCGACGACAGTCGCGCCCAATTGAGCAGATTCTCCAGAGAGGTCACGAAAACGTTACCGTTTTCGAACCGTTGATCGAGTAAACCCATAAGTGTAGTTTAGTCTAAAAGTGTCTAGTTCACGACAGGAACTTCTTCGTTCTTTTTCTCAGGCTCCGATTGCAGCGATGGCCTCCGGTCTACCGTCGGAATAATCGGCCGCGGTTTGTCCCAGTCCAGGTCTCCCTTCACCCACACGTACGCGAATCCCACCAGCAGGATCCCAAGGAACACGGCCATCTCGAGGAAACCGAAAAGTCCCAGATCACGATATACAAGAGCCCACGGGAAAAGGAATACAACTTCCACATCGAAGATGAGGAAAATGAGGGCGACCACGTAGAAGCGCACGTTGAACCTGACCCAGGCATCGCCGACGGGTTCTTCGCCGCATTCATAAGGAGCGATTTTGCCAGGATAGGGACGCCGGGGCCTGAGAAGCCAAGCAACAATCAAACCGCCTGCGACAAACAACGCGCCAATGATTAGAAAGATCAGGACCTTGCCGAATTCAGTGAGCATATGAGCTCGAAGAGGAAGAAATACGGTGAGGAAAAAGTTAAAATCGAGGCTAAATATATGGAGGATTTCCTGATATGTCAAGAAAATGATAGAGTTTCTCAACACTTCGCTGAGAAGATTCTCTCAACGGTCGACGGACTTTTCGCCGAGATGGGGCGCGAAGGGATCGCTCAGCGACGTGGCTCACGAGTAACTGCAGAACTATGGTTTTCGGCGATGGGAGCGGGCCGGAGAATGCAGGACTCTTCGAGTCGGTGTTCTTCTCCGCCACCGCAGGCGCCGCCGGACAGAAGTACTCTGAAGTTCGCGCAGGGAATCAGAGGCAACCCAGCGAGCGGCTCGGGAATCGAGTTGCTGGATTCTCGTTGCGGTTGAAATTGCAGACCTGTTCAGGCGGGCCGTCCGCTTCCCGATCTGTCGGAGTGCCCAGCTGACAGCTTTCTTCACGAAGTTTCGTTCATCTGCCGCCGCAGCCGGGAGCACCTTCAGCAGAGACAGGAACTCGCCATCCGGAAGCGACTTGAGTTTGATGGCCATCGCCGCCATCATGACGAATCCTGCCCGCTTCACGTATTCCTCCTTACGCTCAATCCACCGGAGGGACTTCTCACGGGCAAACGACGTCCATACGAACAACTCCCCACAGCACACATCGCAAACAGCCCAGTTATCGAAGTCCTTCGCCCATTGTTCCATTTGACGCCTTGTAACAAGAGACGGATCACCGACAAGCGCCGCCAGCGCACGTGCCTCCAGGAAACCAGCATGCCACAATCTGAGAGACAGCGCCTGATTCGTGCCAATCGATTTTGCGAGACGTCTGAGTTGAGGTGCCGAAACGCCCAGGACGCGTACTCCCTTGATCCCGAAATGCTCAGCTTTGCGCGCAACTTCCGGATCCGCAAGCTGATGAAGTCGTAGAAGTACGGATTTCAGGGTGTCCGCCATGTGGTTGAGTCGGAAATGTGAAGGTTAGGTCCTGTCGGGGGAGGTCCAGGGCGTTTCGCGGACTCCGTCGAGGTGGTTCGCGTAGCGGGCCACAACAAAGAGTGTATCCGACAGGCGGTTAAGATACACGATGCATGTCTCGTCGACGTTCTCAGACTTGGCGAGCCGAACGACGAGGCGTTCCGCCCTCCTGCAGATTGTCCTGGACAGGTGAAGCTGAGCGGCGAGCGGAGATCCACCCGGGAGGATGAAAGTTCTGAGTGTTGGCAATTTGGCTTCGAGCGCGTCGATCGTCTGCTCGAGCTGTGCAATGTGTTCCTGGCCAACGGGCTTGACGGGGACCCGTCGCTTCGCATCGGAGACTGCGAGGGCGGCGCCCAGAATAAAGAGATCATTCTGGATGAACTCGAGGATCCGGTCAACGTCCGGCGCGTGCTTGAAGGCGCGTGCAATCCCAAGTGACGAGTTCAGTTCATCCACCGTGCCGTACGCATCGATTCTCAGGGCGTCCTTCGACACACGTTCACCGCCAAGAAGAGACGTCTCCCCACCGTCGCCGGTCTTCGTATAGATCTTCATGCCTCAGTTCCTCATGATTCTGATGATGGAGACGCCTCGACGCGTCGAGACAGTTGAATGAGTTCCATTCAGCGTTTCTTGTGCCCTTTGCCCCAGAACGCCGGAATCTCGTTGTAGAAATGCAGTGCCGTCCTGATCCCTCCGAAGAAATTGTCCAGGACGATGAATTCGTCGGGAGCGTGAGCATTCCCTTCCGCCAGCCCAAAGCCAAGGAGTACGGTGTCAATCCCCAGAATCTGTTTGAATTGCACCACGATTGGAATCGATCCTCCTTCGCGCTGATAGAGAGGCTTTTTGCCGAAACCTTTTTCAAGCGCAGCCACCGCAGCGCGCACGCCGGGACTTTCAATCGGCGTCAGTGCGGGCTCGCCGCCATGAAGAGATCTCACCTTCACGGTCACCGTCTTGGGCGCGATCTTCTTCATGTGTTTTTCAAAGAGTCGCGCGATCGAGGCTGAACGCTGATTCGGGACCAATCTCATAGAGATTTTTGCGAAGGCCTTCGATGGGAGTACCGTCTTCGCTCCTTCCCCGGTGTAGCCTCCCCAGATTCCGTTACATTCCAACGTCGGACGGGCCCAGAGACGCTCAAGCGTAGAGAATCCTTTCTCACCATAGAGTTCCTTGAGGCCCAGGGAGGCTGCGTATGCACGGTCTGTCCAGGGCAGTTTCCGGAATGACGACCGTTCAGCCTTCGAGAGCGACAGGACGTCTTTGTAGAAACCCGGGATGGTGATTTTGCCGTTCTTGTCGTGGAGAGATGCAATCATTTCGGACAGCGCCTGAATGGGATTGTGCAGGGAGCCGCCGAATGAACCCGAATGCAGGTCGCTCTTCGGGCCGGTCACTTCCACTTCCATGTACGCGAGACCGCGCAACCCATAACACACCGACGGAACGCCCCGGGCGAACATATCCGAGTCTGAAATGAGCACGAGGTCCGCCTTCAAGAGTTCCGCATAATCCCGTACAAACGATTCCAGATGTTCACTGCCGATTTCCTCTTCCCCCTCCACGATCACCTTCACATTCACAGGCAGCTTTCCGCCGTTCTTGAGGTAGGCCTCGAACGCTTTGAAGTGTGCGAAGACCTGACCTTTGTCATCAGTTGAGCCCCTTCCGTAAAGATTTCCTTCGCGCACTGTGGCTTCAAACGGCGGTGAGGACCAGAGCTCCACAGGATCGACGGGCTGCACGTCATAGTGCCCGTACAAGAGAATCGTTGGTGCTCCGGGAGTTCCAAGCCAGTCGGCATAGACAACCGGGTGACCTCCCGTGTCCATGATCTGAACGTGTTCCAATCCGATCGACTGAACATGTGACGCGACCCACTCGGCGCAGCGACGCATATCATGTGCATGATCCGTTTGTGAGCTTACACTTGGAATAGAAACGAACTCTTTGAGCTCGGAGAGGGCCCGGTCCTTGTTCGCTTCGAGATACGAAAGAAGATGCTGCATTGTAGCTCCTTCACAATGGTTCGGTTGCGACATTATCTGAATTCAGCACCGCGGCAATATATTCATCGACCGTCCGAAAGGCAAGGAATTTGGGAAATGCAGCGCCGGATCCCGATCCGCCGGGGCAATTCTTGTTTCTGCACCAGCATTTCACTACATTCGAAGCGATCTGATTCAACAAACGTGAGGTGTACCATCGGCATCGCGATCCTTAACTTTGCACTCCCTATCCTCTATTGTGCGCTCGTTTGGTCCTACGCCAGCGCCTTTTTCTCCGATGCAGCTCTAGCCAAGCGGGCAAAGAGTGTACTCCTGGCAATCACCATCCTCGTCCATTTCTCGTACCTGCTGCTCAGAACGATTGCATTCAGCCATCCGCCGGTCACGACGATCTTCGAGATCCTGACCGTTCTCGCTTTCGCCGTTGCGGTCGCCTACGCACTCATCGAACGACGGTCAAAAGCAAAGGAAACGGGCACCTTCATTCTGAGTATCTCGTTCGTCTTCCAACTTCTATCCACGGTGTTCATTCGTGACCTGAGCGAGGTTCCGGAAATCCTTCGCAGCAGCCTGTTCGGTCTCCATATCACGTCTGCGCTCGTCGGTTACGCTTCCATTACGATATCGGCGGTCTACGGAGCCCTCTACCTGATGTTGTACCACGAAATCAAAGGGAATCGGTTCGGAGTGATCTACAAAAAACTCCCCACACTGGAAACCCTCGAGCGGATGAATTTCATAGCCATAAGCCTCGCTTTTTCGTTTCTGACACTTGCGATCCTTGCAGGTTTCGTTTGGGGACAGCAGGTCTTCTCGAATTTCTCCGTGGCCGATCCAAAGCTCCTCGGCACCGTGATACTCTGGCTCCTGTACGGCGTCGGACTGGTCGCCCGACTGAGAGGGATACTCCGCGGACGCACCATCATGGTACTTTCCATTGTTGCCTTCTTCCTCGCCCTGTTCTCGATGTCGGTCATCAACCTGTTCTTCAGCGGTTTTCACCGATTCGACTAGCCACAGAGTTCAGCTCGCTTGTGAACATCGTCTGCATAGGCATATCGCATCAGACAGCACCTGCCGGTCTGCGCGCCCAGGTGCACATGAAGGCAGGGGAAATCCGCTCCAGCCTGCCAAAGGTTCGCGCCCTCGGACCCACTGAGTGCGTTCTGTTTTCGTCGGAAGACCGTACGGAACTCTACGTATCAGGCAACGAGACTGATCTCTCCCCCGAATCGCTCATCAGGCTTCTCATGTCCGAAAAAGGCGGAGACCTGCAACTTCAGTCATCGCACTTTTTCTCATTCAGCGGCTCCGACGCAGCAGCGCACCTTCTCAGAGTCTCAGCCGGGCTCGACTCAATGATCGTCGGAGAGTCAGAATCCATCACGGCTCTCCAGGAAGGTATCGCGATTGCCCGCGAGACCCAGAGCTCCGGTCTCCTCCTCGACCGGCTGTTCGGGGCTGCTCTGCAAACATATGCGCAGGTGCACCACGAGACACAGATTGCCGAGGGTGCTGTTTCTGTGGCCCACGCTGCGATCGAACTGGCACAGCGAATCTTCGATGACCTTGGAACGAGGAACGCGCTTGTTCTCGGGGCGGGAGAAACCGCCCAGATGACCGCCAAGCTGCTCCGCACTCGCGGCATCGGGTCTCTTATCATTTCGAACAAAACTCCCGGGCGTGCCGAATCCATCGCCGCCGCCGTCAACGGCAACGTCGTCCCCTTCGAGTCTTTTCGGCTTCACTTGCCGAAGAGTGACATCGTCATTTCCTCCGTCCAATCTGAGCTTCACCTTCTGACAAGCAAAGACATCAAAGGGGTTCAGCGGAGCCGGTACGGCCGCACATTGTTTCTGATCGATTGCGGAATTCCAAAGAACATTGATCCTTTCGCGGGAGAGCTCGAGAACGTGTTCCTCTATGACATTGACATGCTGAACGTCATGGTCAGCGAAAACATCGCCCGACGTCAGACACATGTCCCCCGCGTCGAGGTGGTCGTCCGGGAGCAATTGCTGGAGTTGCTCACGTGGTATTCATCGCTGGACTCGTCACCCACGATTGACGCGCTGAATGACGCGATCGAGAGGATCAGGGCAGAGGAAGTTGCCAAAGAGATTCACGAGTTCAAGACACAGGATCGCAAGCTCGTCGAAGAACTCACAAAACGAATCACACGGAGAATCGCCGAGCTGCCGGCGGAGTATCTGAAGAGTACACCTGAACGGAAACTCCCAGAGCGATTGCAGCAGGCCAGCGTCGTGCGCAAACTGTTCGGGCTGGATTCGGGCAAGAATGAATCTTCTGAAAGCCGCTGAAGAAGGCCTCAAGCACCGGAGCACAGGACTCTGCGCCATTTTTGACATATCCCGGTTAGAAGAGGATGTGACGCTGCTCTCACCGATGAAGGAAACACTATACATATTAGGGGAAAATATGTATATTTGGGGGAATTCAGGGATGGGCAATAATTCGCTCATCACCTGAATCAAGGTTCGAACGCTCCACAGCCGTGTGGAAGAAACTGTTCACCAGAGTACGTAGGGGGTACCTATGAGAACTGTACTGAGAGTGTTGACTCAGATGAGCGCGTTGGTCTGTGTGCTCGTTCTGCTCCCAACACTGTTGCTTTCGCAGGAGGCGACGCCGGCTCAGGCAACGCCGCTTTCGGAAGATAGCCTTTCTCCCGGAGAGTTCACCGCGATCATGAAAGAGGCCTGGACGTTCGTGAAGGAGGAGAACGATACGTACGTGAAGAGCATCGGCCAAAAGAACGAATTCGAGACGACCGCGGAGTTTGAGAAGCGTTCGATCGAAGCCCGCCGGTCGTTCCTCACGAAGATTACTAAATTCATTAAAGACAAGAAATTCGACCAGCGCGTCATGGGCGTCCTCCTGAAGGCGTCGCTCGATTCCTATGATGCCGACAACCAAATCTATAACGTCACATGTCCGGCAATCATCGAAGCACCATACAACCTCCCCTCAATCTCGACCGAACTCCAGGCAAATCCTTATGTCGCTCTCGCCGACTCTATCCGGAAGGGATATCGGACCTGTTCAATCTACCTTAAGTTCAATCCGTCCTTCCGATGGCAGGCGGCACGTGACCTCGCTCAGGCGGCCAAGAACGATCAGGAGAGCATAACCTTCAAGGTGCGATTTGCCCTCGACCTGACACAGTCCGACGGACGGAAAGGGGCACGGTTCCTCATCGTGCCAAAACAGGTAACGTTCTACAATATGAAGACAGGCGCAGTGTACTGGGATCAGAAGATCCGTTGAAGCAGCGCACGAGTTGAGTACAACACGAGGCCGGCAAGCACCAGATGCTTGCCGGCCTTTTTCATTTCAACACCACCCTTGGTTCCTTCCCTGCCTGAAGCGCGCTCGAAACCCCCGCGCTATTTTTGCTTCGACAGTGTGCGCTCGAGCTCTGACCGAAAATCCGGATGTGCGATCGCAATCAACGCCTCTGCACGCTGCCGCAGGTTCTTCCCGTGGAGCGACGCAACGCCGAATTCGGTTGCAACGTAATGAACGTCTGCGCGGCTTGTGACAACTCCGGCACCGTGCTTCAGCACCGGGACAATCTTTGAGGTCTTCCCGTCTTTCGTCGCCGAAGGAAGCGCGATGATCGGTTTGCCACCCTTCGAGTAGCCGGACCCGCGAATGAAATCGACCTGTCCGCCGAATCCGCTGTAGATTTTCGATCCGATTGAATCCGAGCACACCTGTCCGGTGATATCAACCTCGATTGCAGAATTGATTGCCACCATCTTGATGTTCTGAGAAATCACAAACGGATTGTTCGTGTAGTTGCACGGATGCATCTCGAACAGCGGGTTATTGTGCACGTACTCATAGAGGCTGGGAGATCCGAGCACAAACGTGGCGACGACCTTTCCAGGATGAAGGGTCTTCTTCTGATTCGTGATGATCCCCCGATCGATCGCTTTCACAACGCCGTCTGAGACCATTTCGGTATGGATCCCGAGATCCTTTTTCCCATCGAGCAGGGCGAGCACGGCATCAGGAATTCCTCCGATCCCCATCTGCAGCGTCGAGCCGTCCTCCACCAGATTCGCAATATGACCCGCGATCTGCTTCTCAATGTCCGATGAAGCACCTGGCTTGAGCGTCATCAACGGCTCCGAACACTCGACCACCTTGTGAACCCTCGAAAAATGGATGAAAACATCGCCCAATGTACGAGGCATGCGGTCGTTGACCTGCGCAACGACAAGTCGAGCGTTTTCTGCAGCAGCCTTCGAGGCCGCGCACTCTACACCAAAGCTCATGAACCCATGTTCATCGGGAGGCGACAGATGCACAAACGCCACGTCGAGTGGTATGATTTTGTCGATAAACAGGCCGGGCACTTCCGAGAGGTGAACAGGGACATAAGCGGACCGGCCTTCTTCGATCGCCACCCGGTCGGATGCACCGACGAATAGCGAATTGTGGTGGAATGCCTTCGCCGTTTCACGCGCCGAGAGCGGGTCGTCACCGAGGACAAGGATGTGGTTTACTTCCACATCGGTCAGGTCATCTTTGCGTTTCGCCAGCGCCTCCGCAAGGAGCGCGGGTGTCGCAGCATTGCCGCTGATGAATATCCGATCCCCCGATTTCACCACCGACACAGCTTCTTCGAGACCGCAAATCTTCTTCTTGTATTGATCGAGCCAATTCATATCAGTCGTTTCGCTTCCGCTTGGGATTTTTCGAGGAGCGCGCCAATCGCTTTCGGTTTGAAGTCGAATATTCTGGCGATGACGTCGTTCGTGCAAACACCACCATATGTGCAAACACCTTGGCCCAGGCCAGGATCATTCTTGAGAGCTTTATCGATTCCGAATTCGCAGACCTCATGGAGGTACGGCAACACCGCATTCGTGAGGGCAAGCGTGGCGGTTCGGGCAACGACGGCAGGCATGTTAGGAACACAATAATGGATCACGCCATGTGAGGTGTAGACAGGATCTTCAATTGTTGTCGGCCGGCTCGTTTCCACACACCCGCCCTGGTCAATGGAGGCATCGATGATCACCGATCCAGGCTTCATCTCTTTGACCATCGCCTCCGTGACGAGGTGAGGCGCCTTGTCCGCCTTCAGCAGTACGGCACCGATCACAACGTCGGCAAAGCGGACCGCACGCGAGATGTGGTAACTCGTCGCGACACCGGTGCTGATCTTCCACTGGAACAGATGCTCAAGCTCACGCAAGCGGGCAATATCGCGATCCAACACCGTGACGTTCGCACCCATTCCAAGCGCCACACGTGCGGCAGTCCTGCCAACCGTACCGGCACCAAGGATCACGACATTCGCCGGTGGAATCCCAGGTATACTTCCAAGGAGTGTCCCTCTTCCACCCTGTCCGGCCTGGAGGTAGTGCGCGCCGACCTGAATCGCAATTTGACCGGCAATCTCGCTCATTACTTGCAACACGGCCAAATCGCCTCTGTCGTTTTCAATAAGCTCAAAGGCAATTGCCGTGACCTTCGCCTCGAGTAACCGCTCAAGTACCTTTCGGCGGGAGACCGCAAGGTGAAGCGACGAGAAGAAGGTTTGTCCTTCCTTCAACATCGTCAGTTCGCTCTCCGTCGGTGGAGAGATCTTGAGAACGATATCCGACCGGTTGATGATCTCCTCAGCACTATACGTGATCGTTGCGCCTGACATCTGATAGTCTTCATCGCGAAAGATGCGTCCGCCATCAAGGTGAAGAACGTAGACGTTATGACCTTGAGATACCAGATCCTCGACGCCCGCCGGTGAGAGGGCTACTCGTCTCTCGATTGCGGGTTGCTCACGGATGATTCCGATGTTCATATGTCGTCTCTACATTGATTAAGGGATGGTGAGATATTCAGAGTCGTTCGAGGAAGCACACATCCTGATGCTTGTGATGTCACCTGCACGGGGCCGGCGGTCACGGTAGGGCTCTTCTCGGTTTCCTGGGATACCGGCGAGATATCTCCTTCCGCTGTTCCCGTCAGCATATCCGGTTGACGCACGTTCAAGGTCCCTCAAAAATTGTCAAAAATCGTGCCGTCTATACCTTGTGCGGACTTCACCCCTCATTCGCGCTAATCCCGCACCCCGCCTTTGGGCCTTTCTCATCAATGAGAAGCATTTGACAACCCTTCCCAATCGTGGAATATCTCCGCGACTCTCCGATCATGCCTGTCCGGAGTCCCTGCGGAGCGTCATCTGAGGGTTCGTGAGGAGTATCAATGCGCTCCAGGCAGGCTTGTGTATCTTACCATGGAGTGTATTATCTTTGGGAATGAGGCCAGAGACCTGCAATCTGCCACTCATGACCCGGGAAAGGCCTGCTGAGTACATCAGACAGAGCGGAGGATATCATGGTGACACGTAGCATACTGATTGTTGAGGATGAACCGTCTGTAGCTGTGACATTCCAGCACATCCTCAAGCGTTCACTGGATTACAGCTACCGGGTTGAAGTAGCCAGCTCGGCTGAAGAAGCGCTCGAGGCAATAAAGAAGACAGGGGCTTTCGACATCATCCTCCTCGATTACTACCTCCCTGGCATCACAGGAGGCGAGCTCCTCAAGGCACTCCGCACACGCGACCAGGAAACCGTTGTGATCGTGGTCTCTGCAAGCCAGGAATACAGAATCGTCCACGATGTCTTCAAACTCGGCGCTGACGATTATATCACCAAAGATGAGCTGGTAAATCCCTATGTGCTCGAAAAATCGATCCTTGCGGGTTTGGAGAAGCGTGAGTATCAAAAGGAGATGAACCGATCAGAAATCGCCAGGCAGCGGATCGATGCAATCACGACGATTATCCGGACTGTACACCACGAGCTGAACAATCCGATGGCGATTATCGATTTCGCCCTGAGCAGGATCGCGGGCGCGGTGGAATCGGGAGCACCGGTGAATAGCGCTCATGTGCAGGAGGCCCAAGTGGGAGTGAGCCGAATGAGCGAGATCCTACGGCGATTGCACAATTTCCGGCAGGAGAATTTCAATGACGAGTTGCGCGGACTCAAGCTCTTTGCACTTCCGGATGCTCCCCAAAAGACCGAAGACACATAACATCTTCTGAGATTGCAGGTCCATACAACGACGGGGCTGTCCCATTAGAGCCAACGTCATTCTGAGCGACCCGCACGCCGAAATGCAATGTAGGCGGGAGCGAAGAATCTGTTGTTATCGTTCAGATTCTTCGCTCCCGCCTTCAAGAATCCAGGAGGGCAGGCGGGCGGTCGACTGAGTAACGTCTTCCCTCAGAATGACTCTTGGGACAGCCCCGTTGTATGAATCCAGACGATCGTGTCCTGCCTAGGCGTTCATTTGGTTCGACCGCTTCAGTTTCGTGCTCACTGAGACTGCAAGGCCGAACATCATGAGGAAGGCACCGGTCCAAATGAGACTCATGAAGGGCTTGACGCTGGCTTCAATTACCAGGAGCTGTGGCTTCTCCACCTGGACAGGAGGCTGGTCGCTCACACCCTGGACTGCAAGTTGAATGGTAGAACCTTTTGCAGGCGTATCTACGTTCATCCCGAGAAGTGCAAACGCGAGTTTGCCGTCCTTCGTTGTCGCTGTCTTCGGTCTCGGCGTCACGGTTGAATCGTAGACTGTGATCGCCGTGACCTGCTCCGTTGTCTTGCCTCGCTTCACACTCAGAACAGCACCGATCGTGACCTCTCCTCCCCGCGCCATCGCCTGAGTCCCTCCATGATTCATGTCAAATCCCTGGAAGGTAATCGTCACATCCTTGACCGTCTTCGGTTCACCTTTCTTGAGCACCAAAATCTCTCCCGACGGGGATTGCACGGGACCACCCTCCTCCAGCGAAACAGGTTCAACGTAAAAATCACGGGTCAGGAAGGTGGCGTAATCGGGATTCCGCATCAGATTCTTGTCGTAGGTGCTCTCGAACATCACGGGATCAAGTGAGAACTGCGATCCGTCTTTTTCAACGTTTACCGTGAAGATCCACTTTCCATCCTCCGTGGGCTTCCCGCCAAGGAATGTAAGCTTGTATCCGAGGACATCCTTCGCCTCGTTCATCGGAAGCGATGCTGTCTGTTTCTGTCCATAGTAGCCCGAAGCTATGATTCCGAGAAAGAGCAGCGCGAGCCCGATGTGGGAGATTGCACCCCCTGTGAATCGGAGGTTTTCCTTCGCAAGCCGGTACAAGCGGATTGCGTTGACAAAGAAGGCAAAGAGGGACGCGAATGCGAACATCCCCATCACGATGTTATCCAACCCGGCCAGAACGAGCACAACCGAGGTAGCCGCAGCAGCAATCAGTGAAGCTGCGGCATTCTTAAGGATTTGCGACGAGGATTCCTCTTTCCACTGGACGAGGAGGCTCAATCCCAGGAGAAGACCCATGGCAATGGCGATCGGAAGGTTCGTCTTGTCATAGAACGCCGGTTCGAGCGAAGCATGGGAGATGATGGGCCAGCTGGTGCCGAACAGAATCACAAGCGCGCTGGCACCCATCACGGCAGAACTGATGCCGAGGATCGACTCACGGGTCATGAGCGGAGACCGGGTAGATGAGGTCTTCAGGTCCGACCAGCGCCTGAAGATCATTCCGAACCCAACCAGCACAGATGCGCCGACCCAGATGATGAGCAAGGTGTAGGCAATGGCACCAGGGTCCACAAACGAATGCACTGATGCAGAACCCAGAATTCCGCTTCGAGTGAGGAAGGTGCTATACACGACCAGAACGTACGTGCTGATGCCGAGGAAGAGGTTGGTCTTGACGAGTCCGCCGGTGCGGCGTTGTACGAGCATCGTGTGGAGCAGAATAATTCCAACTATCCAGGGAATGAGCGAGGAGTTCTCCACGGGATCCCATCCCCACCAACCACCCCATCCCAGCACTCCGTATGCCCAGTACCCTCCCAGCATGATGCCGGTGCCGAGGGCAATCGTTCCTGCGATAACCCATGGAAGCGCGTTCTCAATCCACTGTGCATACGCTCGCCGCCAGAGGGCGGAGATCGCAAACACAAATGGGACAGCCATCGCAGCAAAACCGACAAACAGGACTGGAGGATGCGCAATCATCCAGAAGTTCTGAAGCAGAGGATTCAGACCGCGTCCATTCTCCGGAATCATACCGACCGGCACGTTCTCCGGCTGAGCCTGCCAGAGGTACTCAAACGGGGACTTGACGAGCAAGAGGACCAGAAGGAAGAGCAGGACGATCGCATACACGGTCATCGTCTCTGCTTCGATTCCGCGCTTGCGCGAATACGAGATGAGGACCAGGCCGATCAACGAAGAACAGAAAGCCCAGAAGAGGAAACTTCCCTCCTGACCGGCCCAGAATGTTGTGATCAGAAGGGACAATGGAAGCTCCCTCGAGCTGTAGCCCCACACGTACGCATATTCAAACTGATGGCGAAGTATGTAGACCATCAGGGCAACGGAGGCAGCAATCACAGACATCGCCATGATGCCATAACTGTTCCGAGCCATCGCGAGGAAGCGCTTCTGTCCTCTGACGCTAACATAATATCCATATGCGGAAAACGCTGCCGCCGCTGCTGCAATCCAGACAATAATCGTTCCTACCATATTCCTTCAGCCTCGTCCTTTCCTTCGTTGGTTCAGTGGTGAATTCGATCGATGAGCTCTCACATCAAAAAGCGAACTGTTGCCCGAACACGTTCACCTTTCCGTTGATGTGGAGGGTTTTGTCGGCAATCTTGCCATCTGTCCCGACAACGCCGAGATGGCAGGAGCCGCAAGTGGAGAGCGCAACAACAACGTGCCCCTTCGGCGGAATTCCGTGACAGCTCCCGCATGCTGCGTTTGAAGCGCCTCCCGTCCAGGCAGGAGCATAGTTCTCTCCCACCATGACAGAATCCGTGAAGGCCCACGCCGATGCCGAGGTGGCTTTCCGCAACTTCCAGTTGCCGTGGCAGTACGTGTTATTGCACTTCAATGTAGATGTTGTGTAGACTGGCGCCGGTACGAACGAGCCCCGGGCGGTGCTCAACCGGGCAAGCGTATCGTTGAACGCTACTTCTGCATTGTCTTTTCCAAGATGACCGGCGGCGAATACCTGCGTCGGCACCGTGTGACACTCCTGGCACTTCACAGCTTTCCCTATGCCATCGGCCTGCAGATGCTTCTGATGAGCGCCGACTCCCCGAACCGATTCGAGCGTTTCACCTTTCACCGACTTTGGAGGAGCGGACGCGAGCAGATCGTTCGCTGGGGCATTGAACGAACCGTGGCATGCGCTGCACGATTCAGGAGATTTCGGAGCGTTGGCTGCATCAACGTGGCACCCTGACTTCATGCATGACTTCACTGTCTCACCATTACCATTGTAGGTGAGTCCGTGGCAGGATTTACACTGGTTGAGGGGATACGATTGGTCAAACAACATCTGGGGATGCCCGCTCGCGGCCTTGAATCCCGATGGATGGGGATAACCCGAATGACATGAATAGCATGAGACGCCGCTCACGCCGCCAGTGTACTGCTTTGAATGACACGTGGCACAATCAGTCAGATCGTACTGGGTTTGCTTCAGAGCCGTTGCATGGAAAGCCGGGCTATTCCTGACCATCCAGCCATCCTCATGGACCTTCAGGTCTGCCGAAGAGGCTGCCGGCAGTTCAGTCTTGAGTTCGCTGCAGGACATGAGCAACGAAGCGACGACGAGGAGGCAGAGTGCCAGTAAGGTGACAGTAGTGTTTTGGGTTCTCATAGGAATTCGCTCACTTATGACAGTAGCCACAGAACTTTTGTCCTTTGATGCCGCCCACACGTGCATTCACATCCGTGTGGCAGACATAGCATGTTGCACCCGGATCACTGTGCCAGAGTCCGTTTTCAGCCGACATGAATCCGGGGGTGTGAGTCCTGGGATTGGTACCTTTGATGCCATCCGCATCCGTATGGCAGAGGATGCACGCCGGATCTGCTCCCTGAGCATCGTGACAGGCAGCGCAACTCTCGATATCCCGTTTTGCGAGCTTCGCATGCAATCCGCCTCCGCTTCCCACACCGAGCGTCGTGAACCGGGGCTTACGATGCGATTCCGGGAGGAAACTCTTCTGATTGACATTTCCTCCGGCTTCATGGCACTGGACGCAGAAGGTCTGTTTGTCGTGACACGACTGGCAGTCTGACTTCTTTCCCTCAACGGCAAGGCCATGTGTAAACTTGAAATTCAGATCGTGCACCTTCGTCAGGTTGGTCGTCTGACCGCGGTCGATCGTGGCAAGTCGCGGCGACCGGAGCGACATCATGTCCTTTCCGGCGAGGCTCACCTTCACGAGATCAGATCCGTTGTGGCAGTCCGTGCACGACTCCTGCGTATGGCATGATGCACAGGTGGACGTCGAGACTCTCGCGATCATCTTGTGCTCACGGGCAAAATCCGTGCGGCTATGATCGCGCGGGCGCAGCGCTGACAGGTCCGAATGGCACGCCTCACAGTTGTTGGATGCTTTCACATCGTTGTGGCACGAGTTGCAGGAGGGCATATCCGGAATCTTGACGGCAACTCCAATCTCCGCCGCATCCACACCTGTGTGGCATTTCTCGCATTCTACTTTCTGTTCGCTGAGGTGGAACTCATGCGAGAAGATGAGGTTCCGCTTGGGAAGCTCCCTTGCCGCATACGTGGAAGGATCATCGCTCGTGTGACAGAACGTGCAGGTCGAATTGATCTGCTCTTCGTGGCAGCTCTTGCAGTTGTCATGCCCTGCGAGCAGGTTGTCGGTCGCAAGTTTGCTCCCGGGCGCCTTCGCATGGCAATCAGCACACGCCGCACCTGCGTCGCGCACATGGAACTTATGGGAGAATTTGATGGACGATCGCCCGTCGTCGGTCTGTGCGGATTGACGCACAGAACCCATCAAGACGAGAGCGAGAACGCAGATTGCTCCAAGGAGCGCTCCGGAGGTGATCCGGCGGACTGTCCGTGACAAGTGTGGCCTTTGGTTGAGCATACGATCTCTGTCAGAAAATTCCAAGTTGATGGCTAAGGAAGTAATTGATCCGGATGAAGAAACGCATGTCGGAGTTGTAGATGGTGTTCTGAATCCATTGAGCCTGGGCGTCGACCGAGAGATTCCGCATCGGACGTACCACCGCGCCGGCCGCAATGCTGAGCGCATCTTCGAGCTGGGCGTACTCGCTCAACTTGTAGTGGGCATAGCCGAGAAGAACGGTCGGCGTCACAAGGTTGTTGAAGAGCGGATAGCCAACATTCAATGACGCAGCACTCAGTTCGCCGCCGTCGCCGTTATCCCGAGTGATGCTCGCAGACACGTGTTCCCCGTTCACACCAACGGTGATCTGATTCTGTGTCGCGTCGTTGTAGGAGACGGATCCATATTTCGCGAAAACCTGCCAGGAGGATCCAAACGCGTACTCGGCACCCACTTCGTATTCCTTCAACGAAGTAAAGGAGAACACGGAGAAAATCGAATTGTAGAAAATCCGAGGATCGCGCTGGAGATACTCTGCCGTCAGACTGAACGGCTGGAGTGCCGCCGCGGAACTGTTCTTGAACGGCGAAATCCGGGTGAACAGCTGCATCCGGGAGTTTTTCTCCAGAAGGACATCGTAATCGAACCTGGCATACCCCGAGACGATGTCGCGAAACTCAAGGTTGATGTCTCCACTGACGTATTCCTCCGCCGTCGCGGATGGTTTCATCTCTACGTGAAAGGCATTGAACAATGAATCCCTGCGCGTCGCGAGGTACGTCTCAGGCAGAAGGTTCTTCTTCATATAGCTGAACGACGCCTGAGCGAACTCCACCGGCGCGACGACGAGCTGACCTCCCATCATGGAGTTGTCGGCGGCATTGTCAATGAGAGCGGCCTTGTACCGGAGTGCGGGAAGCATCCCGTAGTACCCGACGAGCTTGAGCTTCGAGTCCAGAAACCTGAGTGAGGCAAGGCCGCCGTCGATGGTCCCTGTGCCGACTCCGGCAAACACCGCCTGCCGGCCGATGCTTATATCGGCAATATTGGCGATGTTGGACCATTTCGCATAGAGGTTGTAGAGCCGCATAGTGCCGGAGTTTTTCAGAGGACCGGCAAAGTCATTGAATCCCTGCAGATAGGTATGGAACGACAGGTTCGCTCCCGCCAGGGAAAGCTGGACTGTCTGATACCCAAACAGGTGCTGGGATGTTGTCCCAATCGTGTCTTGTCGCTCCCAGGCATAGCCAGAAGTCACAAATCGAGCCTGCAACCGCTGCCCCAATGCCCCGGAGACCGAACAGACAAGGAGACATATAACAAGGAAGAAGTTCTTCATAAGTAGTTCGCGAAAAAGTGATCGTGACATGGCACAGATTCAAGTCTGACGCGTGTACGGACGATCGGCGGAGGGCATCGGCCAGACGCAGTGCGATTGTTCATTCAGCGACGATTCGATGCCATGAACCAGGGGCCCATGAATTCCGTCGCAAGAACCAGCAGCCAAATCCTCCCCGATGATACATCATAGTCGCGGAGGATCACCCTCCACGGGACATCCATAATATAGTACTCGAACACAAAATCAACGCTGACACTGAGAGCGACCCACAGAACGCCGATAAGAAACAAGTCGCTGTTCACATACTCCTTGAGATATCTGTTCACCAACACCGAGGAGAGCATCAGAACGAGGATCATCAGCATCAGCACGCTGAGCACGTGGGCTGCATGGTCGCCGAGCCTCGGGACAAGAAAGAGGGATCGGAACATACCATTCATCATCGCTGCGACTGCAACGAACAACCAGACTTCGAGGGATTTCTGTACCATGGATCGATCCATGGGACCTCCCTCCTGCGGCAATAGTGGGAACGAACGGCGCTGCCCCGTGAGGCAGCGCCGCACATTCATTCAGGTGATCTTACCAAAACCAGCCAGAACCCGATTATCCCTTCGGCACTGGATGCTTGATCTTGCCCCACATCTCCTCAAACTTGAATTCCTTGAAGGTCGGGCTCTTTTCATTATGGCAACCTTTGCATGCCTTCTCGACCGCCGCCATATCCTTGAATTCCTTCATCCCGGCAGCAATCGCCTTCGCCTTGTCTTTCATGACAGCCATGCTCTTGTAGGCCGAGCCGGCACCGTGGCAGGTCTCGCACTGCACGCCATCTTTCACTTCGTACTTGTCGACGAGTTTCGCATCGACGCCACCATGGCAGTCAAGACATTCCGGCGCTTCAGCGGCATTCTTGATCCCTTTCGCCTTCGCGATTTCTGCCGCTTTCGGCGCGGTGAGAGTCTTGTATGCCTGTGCGTGCTGGCTCTTCTGCCAGATCGCCATCTGATTCCCGGTCTTGTCTGCTTTGTGGCAGGGGGCACACATCTTCACACCAACGTACTTGTTCTGTGCCAATGAAGTCATGCCGAATACCACCACGACTATCAGAAGCAAGGCTAGAATACGAGATGCCATAGATTACCTCCTCTGTTGATGAACGATTGAAAAAAGAGAGCTACTTCGCTCCCGTAGCTTGACGTCGCTCGATTTTCCGGATGTAAAGATACAAGGAAACAACGAGAATTGTAATAGCCAGGGTCGCCAATCCGAGACCAAGACGGCGGTAGATGTATTCATCAAGCGCCGCCGTCGCTTCCTCCCGTACAACCGCTGTCACACCGAGCCCCTTGTCTACGACCTCTTTGAACCGCTCTTCATTGAAGGAATGAACCATCGTCCGCGATTCGAGCCGTGCTTGATGTGCATCACGTAGTTTGAATTTCGCCTCGCTTATCTCCATTCCCTTCTGCTCGGCTTCCGCCACCAGGGCGATCGCCGCCTGCTCCTGTGACTCGAGTGTATCAATCAGCGCACGCATACCTTTCGCTGCTGCATACCCTTTTGGATTCTGCGATTCGCCGTGACAGCGGCTACAAACAGCATCCTGCGTCACTCCGAGCAACTTGTTCGTTGCTACGATGATGTCGTGGTTGCCGTGACAGGTCTCGCACTCCGGGAGGTTCTTCTGGTCAAACGCTTTCTTGTGAGGGCTCTTCGAGAACAGATCGGCATTCAGAGCGTGGCACGTTCCACACACTTTGGAAATCGATTCGACTCCTGGCGGCGTTGCACCGTGGTTACCGTGGCATTTGTTACAGGCCGGGGCTCCGAGGTCCTTCTTTTGGAGCAATGCAACTCCGTGCACGCTCCTGGTGAACTTTTCAAGTTGATCTGAAGGTATGCCGTAGCCGCGCATGTACTGGGCGTCGGAGTGACATACCCCGCACGTCGCGGGAATATTTGTCGGATACACGCTCGACCGTACATCTTTCGCAGACAGGATGCCATGGCTTCCGTGGCAATTTGCGCACTCCGCCGCCTTGCTGTCGCCGGAAATGTTCCGTTTTCCATGAACGCTCATGCGATACTTGTCGTACTGATCGATCGGCAATGCCGGACTATACGTCCTCATATATCGGGCATCTGAGTGACACTTTGCACAGGTTTTCGGAAGATTCAGCGCATTGACCGAGGAGGCGGGATCGACCTTCTTAAGAATGCCGTGGGCACCATGGCAATTCGTGCAAGCAGCGATGGCTTCTTTTCCGGTTGTGGAAAGCGTGCCATGGACACTTGTGGACAGTAATTCCGCCTGGTTCAAGGGCAATAACGAGTTGAACTTCTTCACCATGATAGGCGCGCTGGAGTGGCATCGTGCACAAGCTTTCACAATCCCGTCTCCCTTCGGCACTCCAATGTAGCCGGCAGCTTTGTTCATCGCTGCTTCCATGTCCTCCGTCTTCGGATTCCCTCCGTGGCAGTCTGCACATGACAATCCCATCCCGGCATGGATGTCGTTCTTGAAGAGCGTCGACGGAGCATCTCCAAGCGCTTCATGACATGCGCGGCATTGATCCTGCGCAGACACCGATGATGTGAGCGCAGCAATCGATGCGACGATCACCCAGAGAACGAATTGTAGAGACCTATGTCTCACGACAGCCATCCAACGATTGTGAGAGAAATGATGAACACAACTGCTACGATCCCCACATAGGTGAGGAATCGCGCGCGCCTTCCACGCTTGGTTTCCCGGTCCCAGAACGGCACCAGAGTCCAGAGCAAGCCGGCCGCGCTGAAGACCAGAATTCCCAAGACTTCACCGTCTATGAACAGGATCTTCGCGGGAATGTATTTCAGCGTTTGAAACATAAATAGGAAATACCATTCCGGTTTGATACCCGCCGGCGCAGGAGCAAACGCGTCAGCCTTCTGGCCCAATTCCCACGGAAAGAGCACAGCAAGAATTGCCACGACGTTCAGGACAATAAGCCACAATAAGAGGTCCCGAAGCAGGAAATTGGGGAAGAACGGCATGGTCTTCACGTCATGTCCACTCTCCTCCGGCTCACTCATTCCCTGCCGCTGCACTAACAGGAGATGAATCCCCAGGCAAACCGTGAAAAGACCTGGAAGAATCGCGATGTGAAATCCGAACATGCGCGAGAGAGTCGCACCCGTTACATCTTCTCCGCCACGCAGGAAGATCATTACCGACTTGCCAACGACCGGGATCACCCCGGCAATATCGGTCCCAACCTTTGTCGCAAAAAACGCAAGCTCGTTCCAGGGAAGAAGATATCCGCTAAAGCCGAAAAAAAGCGCCAGAAAGAACATCAGCATTCCCGTGATCCACGTAATCTCACGCGGCTTCCTGTACGCTCTTGTGAAATACACGCTGAACATATGGATGAACGCCGCAAGAATGAACAGGTTTGCGGCCCAACTGTGGACGGATCGTATGAGCCACCCAAAGCGCACTTTTGAGGTGATGAATTGCACGCTTTCGAACGCGAGCTCCTCTCCACTCTTGTAATAGAGCAATAAGAGGATCCCGGTCGTTACCTGAATGATAAACAGGAAGAGAGAAACCCCGCCAAAGTAATACCACACCGAGTGGCTGTGGACCGGGACGTACTTCTTTCCCATATATTCAACCAGCCCGCCAAGCTCGACGCGCTCGTCAACCCAATCGTAAAGACGTTTCCAAAGAGGTGTCATACCTTTTTCGAGATCAAGACATCTTCCCCCTGAATGATGACCCTGTATTCATCAAGCGGACGAGGTGGAGGCCCTGCGATATTTTGACCCATCAAATCATACTGGCCATTGTGACACGCACACCAAATAACGCCAAGGTCTTTCCGGTATTGGACCGTGCAGTCCAGGTGCGTACACGTTGCCGAGAACGCAACAAACTCACCGCTTGGATTCCGGATCAGAATTACCGGCTTGTTGCCGAATCGGACGATCGTGCCGCTGTCTTTCTCGACCTCTCCGACTTTCCCTACCTTGACGCTCGTAACCTCCACCTCACCTTCCTTTGGTGGAATCAGGAAGGCGACAATCGGATAGAGAACTGCCCCCAGCCAGGCAACCAAACCTCCCCCGAGAAAGTACTTCAGGAAGTCTCTTCTGTTTTCCTTTTGGCCTGCGGGCCCGGCTTCGTTCACCATTTCTGACCTCCCAGCTTGTTCAATTCTGTTCACTTCTGTCCGGCCTCTCGCAAGACATCCGAATCACCTTCATTGGAGAGACTAGTGGGTGCGTCACTCAGCTTCACAGCCTCCGGCGATCTCACTGCGCACTGCCATCAGAAATCGTCTTGACGACCTTGTCCCACGGAGGGAGAATTTTAATAAGAATTGCCAGGGTGATAAACGGAAGCGAGAGGAGAATTAACGCCATCACGAATCCTTCCATCCCCAGGAGGTCCATCTTGAACGTTGTGAGACCACGAAAGCTCTTTGAAAACATCTGTCCTCCGATGACCACATTCCACCGCGTCGCAAATATGCCCAACTGAATGAGGATGACGGAGACAAAATAGAGCAGCTTTCGTAACTCATCTTCAAGCCTGAAAAGCCTGATCGATACCATCACCGCCAGCGGTAACAGCATCCCCAACAACACCTGGATGACGCCAAGGCTTACGAACAGCTTGTTCATGACAAGATCCGAGAGGATCTTGATCGACTCCTCACTTTCGTAGAGCCGGTGGATAAAATCGAGAAGTTCAAGCGAAAAGTCAACGATAACAGCATAGAAAAGAAACGACGCCATCTTGTCGAGGCATCTGATATCGATCTTTTCTCCCCTGAGAGGAGTGATCACCATATACAGGAAAATGACCAAGGCAATTCCTGACACAATGGCCGAGAACAGAAAGACGATCGGCATCAGGACGCTGCTCCACCAGGGATTCGCCTTGATTGACCCAAAAATGAACCCTACATAGCCGTGTAAAAGGAATGCAGACGGGATACCGATGATGGTGATCCCCTTCACCATTTTTTTGTCGAAATCCACCGCGCGGTCGCTGATATCGGTCGAAAAAAGAGCTAGCACCCGGTGAACAAACCGCATTGTGCCTGTTTCACCCTGGGCCATGAGAATGAGATCTTTCCGGTACGTAAACCAGATTTCAAGGAGCAACACCACCATGAGGTACCAGGCATAGACGAACCCAAACATAGCCATCGCGGACGTGAAGTTCGGGCTGATGAAAATTTCGAGTGATCGCTCCGGATGGCCCAAATGAAGCAGGAGCGGCAAGGGTGCTATTAGCAGGAAAGCCAGCGCGGTCAGAAGCGCCAACCGGTAAGCGGGCTGGACCTCCTCCACATTGAAGACCTTCACGAGTGAAGCAAGGATAAAGGCGCCGGCAACGAGTCCCGTAAGGTAGGGATAGACGACGACCAGAATTCCCCAATGCACTTCGATCTCATTCGGGTAGATGTAGCCGGTGACCTGCTTGAGCAGTTCGAACAGTTTTTCGATCAGGGGATTCATCATCGCACCTCCCCGTCGAGACCGGAATACGAGACTTTCGGTTCGGTATTCAGTGATGGCTTCAGGACGTGGAGCTTGTTCATGCGCTTGAAGCGTCCAAGCGGACTCGCGTTGCTCCTAACGTCGCCGAAAATCCTCGCCTGTGTAGGACAAACCTCCACGCACGCGGGCAGAAGGCCTTTTGTGATCCGGTGGTAGCAGAACGTGCACTTGTCCGCCGTCTCTTTTTCAGGATGGAGGTAGCGGGCGCCGTATGGACAGGCCTGGATGCAATACCGGCAACCGATGCACCGGTTGTCATCGACCAGGATAACGCCGTCTTCAGTCTTGAACGTCGAGCCGACCGGGCAGACCTGGACGCATGGAGGATTATCACACTGGTTGCACAGCTTCGGGACAAAGAAGCTGCGGAGAATCTCACTTTCCGAAAACACTTCTTTCGACAGCTCGATTCTTGGATCGATGTTCTGGACGAACACATCTCCGTCTTTCTTGATCACGTACCGCTCAATCCACGTCCGAAAGAAGAACGGTTCCTTCGGTACTTCGTTCTCCTCTTTGCATGCCTCCACACATTTTCCGCAACCGATACACTTGTCGATTTGAATCCCCATCCCGTAGTAGTGGTTTTTGGGATCATAATCCGATGAGCGCGCAAAGGTGCGCTTGAAGAAGCCGCTCAACACCGTCCCCGATGCCGCGATCGAGATGAACTTCGAGAGAAATCGTCTTCGCTCCATGCTATTGCACCTCCGGCATATGTGGGTAGTGACATTGCCAGCACAGATACTTCTCACCATGCGTGAGCATCTCGACTTTCGGCGCGTCTTTGGATCCCGCACCCTTGGCATGACACTTTCCGCAGAAGAATCGATCCGATGGGATGGCAGCGCGCACTACTCTTGGCGAGAGCTTGTGCTCCCGAGGCACTGCGTGACACGCAGTGCACTCAAGTTGCACATGTGGAGAGAGCGCTTTCGTGTGGGCGATCTCGGCATGACACGCAGAACATTCCTGAGGAACTGTTGACGGCCGCGGATCATGCGGATTATGGCACTCGACGCACGCCTTCAGGGGGTTATGCGCTGCAGTATTGATCTGCGGGAATCCGGAAGGCCGTGAAGGATTGTAGATATGACACCCCGAACAGAACTCCCTCATGCGTGGGAGCCTCGGCTTCGACTCCGTGGGATTGTCCGCGTGGTCCTTTGCCGCGCCGTGGCATGTTTCGCAAGACAGATTCTTGTGATATCCCGCTTTCTTGAGTTTCGCTTCTTCGTGACAATCGGTGCAGGCGTCCGATCCGGCATATTTCGCAGGACGGGCCATTTCGAGCTCGATGGTATTGGCCATCTGAATGCCGGCATCCTTCATCTCTGCAGGCAGGAGAGAACGTACAAGAAACGCTATGCCAATGACCGCGATGAACAGCAGGAGTACCCGCTGAAGCGCATCGGGAATTCTCTGAATGAATTTCTTCATAGTGTCCCCGCCATTCGAAAAACTGTGGTGGCAGTCGCCCGCTGAAGCCTTATCATGTTCACTGTGAATTATGGCAGTCGCTGCAGTTCATTTCTTTCCACGAATCCCCAATATCGACCGGGTGTTTGTACTCCACACCGCCGAGCGACATCCGAAGCTTGTCATTTTCAATCTGCTGCGCAAGAATGGTATGGCAAACATTGCAGTCTCTCGAGAGCACTTTGCCGGTTTCCGAAACATGTTTTCCGTCGTGGCAGCGGAAGCAGCCCGGGTAGTACATGTGGCCGATGTTGTCATTGAACTTCTTCCAGTTCACCTGCATTTCCGGGAAGAAATTTCTGCTGTAGATCTTTTGTACCTCGCCCACGGCACGGTCAATCTTCTCTTTTTTGCCGGCCAGAACCGCCGGATAATTCGCTTTGTAGTACTCTTCGAACGCTATCTTGATGCTGTCGAGCGCCGCCTGCTTTGTGGTATACGGCTGTTCCAGGGCCCTCACCGAGACGCTCTTCACGTTCGGCAGCCCGGGATCAATCCAACCCAGCGACATAACATGGTTCACGGTGCGGGCAGGCGGATGATAGATGTGGCTGGGGCGATTATGGCAATCAATACAATCCATGCGGCGGTGCCTGGCTTGTTTCAGCTCTTCATCGGTCATCGTGACATCTGTTGATTTGTACGTCACGGCCGTACCGTCAGCCGACTTGGTCTGCACCCAAGGTATGACCAAACGCTGGGAATCAGTCGTCACATACATCACCTGATTGGCGATGTTCATGTGCCAGTGTATTCCGGATGTCGGCCCTGCCTCAATATTACCCCCGCCAATCTTCATGAGGAGATCGATCGACCACTTGGTGTTCTGCTCATCGGATGCATAATAGGAATTCACCATCATCTTCTCGCTGAAGAAGTGCTTCGGCCAATGGCACTGCTCACAGGTCTCCTGTGCCGGACGCAGATTCTCTATGGGCGTTGGAATCGGCTTCGGGTATTTCTTGAAGATCGTTGCGTAGACCTGATATGCACCCGAAAGCTTCGATCGAACAAACCATCCGGCGCCCGGGCCGATGTGACATTTCACACAGCCGACTCTGGCGTGCGGCGAGAATTGATAGGCGGTGTACTCCGGATCCATCACAGTATGGCACGTCGTGCCGCAAAACTGATCTGAGTCGGTGTGCTCGTACGCCTTGAAACTGCCAAACGCCGAGAGGAGCAGAAGTAAAATCGTGCCAAGAGAAAAAACGATAAACGCCGTCCGGTGCTTCGGATTGTTGAGATCGATCTGCGGAAGATGCAGCTCCGGCTTGCCGGCCAGTTGCCGACGCCGTTCCCGCAACGCCCCGAACACAAGAATCACAAGGCCGATGATCATCACGGCAGGGAGCAGAACAAACGCGATGATCCCCATATATGGCTTCGGATTGTCGGTCATGAGTTCCAATACCATCAGGAATATGATGAGCCCAAAGCTCACTCCCGCGATGGCCGCGCCTACAAACGTAACGGGATTATAGAATGACGAAGGGAATATCCTTTTCATACGCTTGTCCGGATTACCACTGAGTGAAAACGGGATGTGTAGTCGATATTTCCATCATCAACTTTCATTTGCAACGTCTTTTCTCATTACTGGTACGCAAACAACATCGCATAGATGATCCAAATGACAATGCTGAATCCGAGCGAAAGGGCAGTCCACCCAAAAATCCGAATAACTCGGATAACGATGGGCGGATACGGCTCGACGAGGAATTTGTCAAGCTTCCCCTCCTTCACCAACGCCTCATACTCAGCAGGTTTGTCCTCTTTCAGATCCTCAACGGTCATTCGGCCGGTGAAAATGACGATGTCCATAGGGAACTTCTCGGGCCGGAGATGGGTATTGAAGAAATGCACAGTGAAAATGAATCCAACCGCCAGAAGCGCTTCGTCACTGTGGATGATCGTCGCTACGTTCAACATCCAGCCTGGAAAGAACAACGTGAAGAACTCCGGGAACCACAGCGTGAGACCGGTCGAACCGATTACCATCATTCCCCAAAAGACCGCGAAATAGTCGAACTTCTCCCAGTACGTCCACCTTCCGTAGTCAGGTCGTGGGCCCCGACCCAGAAACCACTTGAAATTCCCAATCAACTCCTGCAAATCCCTCTTGTTGAAGACCATTGAATCTGGACCCATGAGAAGGGCACGCCAGCTCTTGTACTCGTGACGTTTCATCCGAAAGAGATCGACGATATGCGTGACGAAGGTCGCAATCATCACGACAGCAGCAAGACGGTGAATGTAGCCGGCCGATTCATATCCCCCGAGGAGCCTGGAGAGGAATGCCGCCCAGCCGGTGTAGGCGAACTTGAGAGTCATGCCGGTGAGAGCAAGACTGATGAAACTCACAATCATGGCAACGTGAAGCAGGCGATTCAGCCGCTTGAATCGCATGAATTCCCTCTCACCCACATCAGGAATCGCGGGAGTTATCTGTGGCCGGGAATCTTGTTTCGCGTCCGTTGCTTCGCTGGTCACTCTTTTTCTCCTTGCGCCTTCTTCGCCTGATCTTTCCTGTGTTGCCGCTTCATCTGGAGTGCCCTCGGGAGCCAGAGCATCGTATGGATGCCGCCAACGAGGAATGTTCCGATAAGAAGCGACGTCATTCCCCAAAATGTCCAGAACAGGAAGGGATATTTCTCCGGATCATGATGCGTTGCGTGCGTGAGGTATCCGGCAAATCGGCGCGTAGCACCGGGATGACACTTCTGGCACGTGCCGACAACCTTCTCGCGGCTCAGATGCGAACGAGGATCGGAGTTTGGCAGGATTTCGTGGGCTCCGTGGCAGTCGTAGCACTTCGCCGTTTTCGTGTAGCCAAGCTGGGAAACCTTGCCGTGATAGGTATCGAAGTACGTCTTCGCGATCTGCTCATGGCACCGCCCGCATTGAGCCATGATCTGGAGCTTGAAACCAGTCTCATCGGCTCGCTTGATCGTATGTGCGGTGTGGCAATCGCTGCAGACAGGTAGCGGCTTGCCCGTTGTTCCTACCTTCGATGCGTGAATGCTCGACTCAAACTGCTCCTGGATCCCATGGTGACATCTCCCGCAGGTGGCGGGAACATTCTTCGGATTGACCATCGACAACGAATCGGACTTCGGCAATTCATTATGCGCACCATGACAGTTCGTGCACGTTGCCGTGACAGTCAGTCCGCTCTTTATCAACCCCTTGCCATGAATGCTCTCGGTGTAATGTTCGATAATCTCGTGCTGGGCTCCTGAATAACGGACAGCGGCCCTCTGCCCCTCACGATGGCAGCGCGCACAGAGAGAAGGAACATTCGTGGGGAACGTCGGCGAACTCGGGCTCAGTTTCCCCATCACTCCGTGCGTGCCATGGCATTCCTTGCACGTTGGGCCGTTGGGGTCGTTCTTCGCGACGAGCTTGCCATGCGTGCTGATGGTAAATTGCTGACCCACTTCGGGATGACACGAAGAACAGTCAACTTTCTGCGTGATCGTTTCGCACGGCCGGAGATGGGAGACGCTCACTTCCGAATGGCATTGACTGCACGAGGTCTTCGCGTGGCTCGAATATCCAAGGTCTTCCTGCCGGACGGCAAGCGAACGGCCGTTCCTTGATGACTTAATGTCGGGTTTCTCATGGCAGCGGAGACAGTCTTTGTCAGCCATCCCCTGCGTGTAGAACACCTTTCTGATCTTGTGCGGTTGATGGCAATCCACGCATGACGGAAGCACATGTGCCTGCTTCTCCCAGAGTTCCCCCCTGATCACCTTGCGGTGGACAAGTTCGATTTGTGCATGGCATTTCGTGCACGTTCTGGAGATGTTGCCCTTGGCAATTGACGACGCCGGATCCGTGTGAGGAAGAATCGAATGCGGCGTATGGCACGAAGCGCAGTTAGGCGCAACAGTCAACCCCTTCTGGAAGAGGGCCTGCCCGTGGATGCTCTCGGAGAAATTCTCCAGGATATGGTCTTGGTGAATTGTCCGCTGAGCCGTTACAGGCGACCCTTCGGTGTGGCACTTTCCACAGAGGAAGGGAATCTGAAGAGGAGACATCGGCGATTTTGGATCCGTCGCCGACAGAATATTGTGTGCGCCATGACAATCCTTGCACTGAGGAGCCAGAACATCCCCGCGTTCTACTGCCTTGCCGTGGAGCGACTTTGTGTGTAGTTCCTGCTCACTGGCATGACATGTTCCGCACTTGGCCGGCTCCAGATCGTCTGCGTGCGGGAGCTCCTTTCCTTCCAGATCGGTGTGGCAGGCAACACATGCCAGCGATCCGTGCATCGATCCCTCGAATCGCTTCGCATCGACAAATACCGAGATCTTCTTCCCCTTCCGCGTCCCATCGAGCGCCTTGTCGTCGTGGCAACCGAGGCAGTCGGCCTTCTCCTGACTGAGGGCGGCCGTCATTGCCAGTGCAAGCACACCGGTAACCAGTACGAGCCGGGCTGCCGCGCGTCGAACCGTTCGTCCCTGAATCTCAGGCTTCATTGGGTTATGAGGTTGCATCCTTCGCCGACCGTTCCTGTCTGCCTGACTCCGCAAGGTCCTTCATCATCTCCGCACGGTGGATTTCCTCGAGCTCGAGGGGGTGCTCCTCCTCCATCTCTTCCTCCGTCAGCGTTCCTTTCCAGAATGCGAGATTGATCGGGTAGATGTCGGGATTGAACATGACAAAGTAGAAATGCCAGACAATGATCGACAGAGTCGCCAGCCAGGCTTCATAGTAGTGGACGGTCCGGGCGACGTCCCACCAGAGCTTAGTCAGGAGACCCATGAATGTGTTGTCAAACCAGAGAATCACACCGGTCACAGCCATCACGATCGTGCCCCAAATAAGGGCCCAGTACTCGGCCTTCTCGATATAGCTGAATCGGCCGAACTTTGGTTTCAGGGGTGACAATCCAAGGTTGTATTTCAGCACACCGACTGCGTCCGTCACATCGGAGAGCTTTGGCAGAAGATCACGGATCAATTGCTTGCCGCGCGGCACGAAGAAAATGTAGTAGACATGATAAAAACTCGCGGCAACCATCACGACCCCGGCCACCCGGTGAGCAATCCCGCGCAGATCGAACATCAGCGGACTGATATTCCGTATCGGCGCAACCCACCACGCATCCGGGTACTTCAGTGCGAAACCGGTCAGCACCAATGTGATGAAACTGACAAGGAGCGTTGCGTGCTGGAGTCGTTCATTGACCGACATGCGGAGGTACAGTCGATGGGCGACGGGAGGCCGCGGGATGAGTCCACGGCGGTACATCAGCTGACGTTTCGCTTTCTTCCGGAAGTCGATGATGTTATGGAATAACATACTGCCGACGGTAGCGATTATCAGGAAGACGTAGGCTGTCGACACAAAGTACAGGATACTGTCCTGTTCCTCTGTGGCGATGACGTGGACGGCACCTTTCGTGAAGTTCTCATTCGCTCCCGGGTGACACGAGCCGCACGTCTTGACGAGGTTTGACTTGTGAATACGTGACGTCGGATCGCTTGAGGATTTGATGTCATGAACGCCGTGGCAGCTGGCGCAGTTTGCCACTTCCACGGAGCCGGCCTTGCCGGCAAGTCCATGGTAGCTGTCTTCAAAACTCTTGAAACGATCGGTCGCGAGCCCATATTTTTGGTTGAGCTTCACAGAACTGTGGCAAGGTGAACAGACTTCGCTGGATACATTCCCCGTGGCAACGGGAGATCGCGGATCGCTCGTCTTGAGGATGTTGTGCTCCCCGTGGCAGTCTGTGCACACCGGAGCGGAGGTCACACCGTTCTTCACCGCAAAACCATGGATGCTGTACTCGAACTCCTCGGCAACCTTCGCATGGCACTTCGCGCATGTATGCGGAATATTCGCCTTTGCTACACGCGACGAGGGATCAGATCCCTTCTGCATCTCATGACTGCCGTGACAGTCGACGCAATTGGCCGCCTTGCCGTTTCCACCATGCAGCGAGGCACCGTGGACGCTTCCCTCGTACGCCTGGATAAATCCGGCAGTGGGAGACATTCTCGTTCGCACGTTGGGATCGTCAAGGTGACAGGAAAGACAAAGCTTCTCTTGCGCGACCTTAATCTGTGTGGAGTCCTGTGTCGCGGTGACGCGCGCAATCGGATTGCGGTGACATTCAATGCAGTTCGGAGCTCCCTTGACACCCGCTTCGAGAGCATGAGAGTGAGCCGAATGCGTGAACGTGTTCTTGACATCGGCGTGACACGTGCCGCAAAACTCCGTAAGTTTCGCGCTCCCCATCTTCGAGCCGGGCGCCTTGGGAGATACGATATCATGCCGACCATGACAGTCCTTGCAAGAGACGTCAGACCTTCCGTTCGTTCCCTTCGCAAGAGACATCTGAGGGTGGAATTGATGCTTGAGTGATGCGTCCCTGTGACACGACTTGCAATTGACTGGCTGAATGTCCTCTTTGTGCGGCACGTTCTCCGCATCAAATCCCACGTGGCACGATACGCACACCAGCTTCTTGTGGGGTGACTTTGCAAGGTGTGCACCATCGACGAAGAGAGAAATCTGCTTCCCCTTCTTCTCCATCGTCATTGATGAATCACTATGGCAAGCCATGCATGCATCATTCGCCTGCGCCTTTACCTCGGGCGCGAGCAACAGCAGTGATACGAGGAAGAATGGCGTACTCCAAATCAGGATGTTGGCTCTTTTTCTCATCACGGGTAGAATGCTGAAATTCTCAACAATTTGTAGAAGTATAGTTTTTCAACCAAATTCTGACAACTCTCGTGCCAGCAGCCTTGCCGATGGTCGATCAAGAAAACCGTGCCAAATGGCAATAATCAGACAAAACAGTTCACAATTGATTCTATCTGCCGGGAAGTGTAAAACTGAGTTTCCCAGATAAGGGAATAGTGAACGAGGGCAGGCAGGTCACGACAATCAGGGCCTAGATGCGTGCAAGATGACACTTCGGAAGGGCTTAGGTTTCGGCTGGGTCCGGCGCAAAGCTGATAGGCTTATTCCGAGGCAGAGAAGGGATCTTGACTCGTGGTCATCCGTTTGCAGCACCCTGACATAGCATGCAATGCGGCTGAGATGGGTCACTCAGCAACACTTCAACTGGAATCTCCTTCCCGCATCGCACACACGATCCGTACTTTCCCCGCACCATTCTTTCCAGGGCATCATGTAACCGTGCTGTGGCCTGCGTCGATGTTGACGCCAGCAGGTGCGTCTGGAGCACGACGGAGAATACCTTGTCGGGAGATGGATCCGGCTGCGCGACAATACTCCTCATGCGGAGTTCATTCAAAACCTCGAGGAGTGTCTGGTGGTATCGTTGCCGCAATGTGGCATCCAGTTGCCGCAGCATTGCCAGCTTGAGGGTGCCAAGATCTGTAACGCTCAACACGATGCTTCCCTCCTTTCCCGCCACTCCCACCCTGAATTGATGGGCGGCGTACCAAGAGGTCACTGCCCGTCAAGCAGCTTGTGGACAGCATCCGCTACAGCGTTAACATCAAAAGGCTTATAGAAGACGAAGTCAGCCAGGTCCCTGATGCTCTCTTCGATCTCAGGGCCGAGCTGGCGATAGACGCGCAGGAGCACGACCGGAACCTTCAGGCGGCTCGTCCGCAGGACGTTTACTTCGCGCAGAATATCGGAAGGAAATGAATACAAATCAACGAGCAGCAACGCCGGCGACGTAGCCCCGATTGTTGCCTTCAACTTGTCGAGTTGCGTCTCGCAGGCGATCTCGTACTGATCTTCCAGCAAGAGCGAAAGGCTCTTCGCAAGTGCGGCATCAGGGCTAAACACAAGAACCTTCTTCCGACCCGATGTACGGATGAGAGGATCCTTTGCTATGCCTTTTGCTGGTATTTGTTCCACAGGTATCATGCGATTCACGAATCTACGTGAATCGCTCAAGATGTATGCCAGTTTGCAGCCGTTGAGAAACTCTGCGACCGTTTCGTGCAAAGTTCCCTGAACCGCTCGTTTTCATTGTCTGTCTCTTCGCACCGACAAGTTTTTCCCAAATTCCAATAACTGCTTTCCCATTTTCTCAAATGCAGAACGGGAAAGGTGTGTCGTACTGCCATGCTGGGTAAACGTGGGGATGGCGCGAAGAACACAAATAGAAAGGCAGGCTTCCCTGACCTACGGTGCTAAGAGGGAGGCCTGCCTTTAGGAATCGCTACTACTTACTTCATCAACACCATCTTCTTCGTGGCGCTGAAGCCGTCAGTCTGGATGTGGTAGAAATACACACCGCTGGAGACGGTCTTGCCGGCCTGATCACGACCATTCCACGTCACACGATGGGCGCCAGCGCCAAGGTTCTGGTCGACCAATGTATTGACGATGCGGCCCATGATGTCGTACACAACGAGCTTTACGTTCGACGTCTTGGGAATCGTGAACCGGATTTCTGTCGTCGGGTTGAACGGATTCGGATAGTTCTGGCTCAACTCGAACGTCTTCGGAACCGGCAGCGGATCGATGTCAACACCCGTCACGAGTCCAAGAGACGCCCTGAGCAATGCGACCGCGTACTTGGTGTTATGAACGCCCACACTCATGTCGTGCGACACGTAGTTGTAGTTCCAGAGAGAGGCAATCAATGACGGATAATTCAGTTTATTCGTCGTCGCGAAGTTCTTCACGATCATCGAATCGGTGTTCATTGTTACCGGCTCGCCCGTTGCATCGAGCGGGAGCTTTGCCCTCAGTTTTGCCATCAAGCCTTCCACTTCGACCGTGGCGCCTTCAAGTACACCATCCATGTCATAATCGAACGATGCCTTGATGTCCGAAAACTTCGTAATTGCGCCGTGACATTCAATGCACGCCTCGACCTTATCGACGCCGTTTTCTGACATCGCTGTGTTGTGATCTGCCTGGAGCTTCGTGTATGTCGGTGTCACTTTCCGTTCGGACATATGACACGTCACACAGCCATCTTTGAGTCCAGTGTGCGTGGTCAATCCCTGCAGGTTGAGACCGAATTCCCACCCTTGCGTTCCAAAGAGCATATCAGCTTGTGAGCTGTAGTGCGGATAGAATCGGCTATTGAATCGCCCGAACTGGGTTTTCACCGTATTGGTATAGTTGGAACGTCCACGGTGACAGTTCATGCAAAGCTGACCTTTTCCTCCGACACCCGTCGGCACTTTGAATCCGTTGGCCAGCGTGTCGATCTTGGTATAACGCAGCCAGTATTCGTTCGAGTTACCGTGCGGGTCATGGCAGACTGCGCAAGAGATCGACTTGAAATTCGGATCGACTTTGGCGGAATCTGCAGTGGTCGTCTTAAGACCGGCACTCCACGCGTTCGTGAACGCGATGAACGCGGAACCATTATGGCACGGCCAGCAAGAGGCGCGATTTGACTCGCCTGCGCTAAGCTTCATGTTCGAGTGGACTCCCTCTCTCCAATAATAGCCGATGCTATGTGACCTTGGCGAATCGTGGCACTGGTTGCATGTTCCAGCATCCGCGCTCACGCTGATCTTCTTCTTGTCCCCCGTAATGGCGTGATCCGCTGCCGGGCCGTGGCACATTTCGCAACCAATGTTGCCAACTGCCACCATCGCCGGTGTCAGCTTCTTGTAGAGGGTTGAATCTTGATAGTTAATGAGATAGTCGCCGCCTTCAAGAGGAAGACCCTTCCACCATGTTGAGTCGAAGGAGGTTGGCGGCACTGCAGTGGCACCCTGGTTAGCGAGGAATCCGTAATTGCCGTTGTCAGTTTTGGATTCCCACCCGGTGGTGTGACACCTAAAGCATGATTTCGTGTAGGCGCCCTTGTAGTGGGTTTCCACTGAATTCTCGAGCTGGCCCGTGATTCCACGTGCAAAGATCGTGGCATGCTTCGAAACCTTCCACTGATCGTATGTGCCGGTAAACGTCGGATTGAACGAGTGGCACATACAGGAATTCGTCATCGTCGTGATGCCGCGGAAGGTGCTTGCATTGATTGTGTCAATGTCAGTCTTCGCGGTGCCGTTCACGGCAACCTGAATGATATATTGACCTGCGACATCGGGAATGAATGTCACGGAGTCTTTTGCGACGTTATCAAACGCCGCGGTGGATCCACCCGGCTTGCTCACAAACGTCCAGGCGTACGATGTTACCTTCGTCGCACCGGAACCGACCGTGTCAGCCTTCAGGTACACTTTCATACCTTTCGGAACCACACGCAATCCGGACGAGACATAGTTCGGCGTGCCTGCCGGAGGAGAAGTGAAGTTCGGATAGCCGCTGCTTCGCATGCCGGGTGACATCGCGACAACCTTAACGTTCACTGCCTGGGCAGACACTTCCACTACAACCAAACACACCAGAAGCAGGACTGACAGAACAAGAAACAATCGCTTCATGGTTGAGCCCTTTCTGTTAGAGTTGATTTAGTGATACGGACTGCTATTGTTTTAACGCGTCTTCAATCATGCTGAAAAAATCAACAGTTGCGCGCCACTTCTGGGAAGTCTGTTCAAATATTTCAACTATCGTGCCGCTAATCTTCTCAACGGAAGTCCCCAGAAACGCCCCAATTCTTAGCAAAATGCATATATTTTCCGGGCATGAAGTCGATCCACTCCCATACTTCGCCAATCTGGGAATTCTACATTCTGATACTCGGAATTGACAATCAACCAGCAAATAGTTATTTGTTGACAAAAGTTAATTGCCAGTGACAACTATCGACAGGTTTGGATGAGTGGAGGAGGGGAAACGAAGACTGCTCGGAAGCACAGATGAAAAGCCGGAAGAAAGGAGAGAATCAAATCACTGCTTCACCCACTCATGGGTGGCTTCACGCAACTTCTCCATCGCAGCCATGACCGATTCACCAGCATCGGAGGGAAGGAGGTTGATGATATCCTGGTGCACGGTAATGTACATGAGCCGCAGCTGATCACGAGTCTGAATCCCGGCAGGCGTAAGGCGCAGGTGAACCACTCGGCGGTCACTCCCGCCGGAGTCTTTCTTCACGAGCCCCTTCTTCACCAATCCCTCGATGATTCTCGTGATCCGGCTGCTCGATAGTCCCAACCGCCTGGCAAGCTCCCCGGCAGACAAAACTTCTTCATCCCTCACGCACCGGAGAACCTTGAACTCTGCCACCGTCAGGTTCAACTTCTCGGCCGTGCGCTCGATCTTGATCTGACAGTTCTCGAGGAGCTCATAGGTCAGATCCGCCATCTGTTCGGCGAGCTGGTTCTTATTCGTCGTCATGGTTCAGTTGTGGATTGTGGAGTTTGCAGTTGTCACGACGACGGCCCGATGGCAAGCCACTCCGTCGCGTGTTGTGATAGAAGAAAGCCCACAGGCGATGGCGCCATCCAGTTCGTGAGTGGCACACCTGTGGGCAGACGTGTTCGTAACAGATCCTTACGTTGTTGCCCTATTCCCTGCACAACTGCGCAGGAAGATGAGCAAATTCTGATTCGGTGTTGTCGCCACCCTCGGCGATTCGAGGACGTTGAACCTCTAGAAAATGAAATTCACTCCGTCGAACTCTTCCTCGGGTACTTCAGGCGGGAACGCTCCGAAATTCTTCAGTGCACTTTCGTCATCTACAAAATGAAACACACCTTCTGAATTTCCCCCAAAACGACGAAGATACAACAAGGTTCCCCCTACGGCGATGGCAGCGATAATTCCGGCGATCCACCAGCCCGGCTTCATACGCGGTACTCCTCACATAATGGTGCGCTGTGTTCATCCCCTGAGCAGCGGCGCACCGGTGAAACAGACATCTGGGACTTAACTCATTGCTTCATTCATGTGGGCTGCCGACTCACCGACATGCCCTTCATCAAGATCCTCGATCGAAAGCTCACGCAGCTTCCGGTACAGCGATGAAAGGCTGATACCAAGAAGCTTCGCGACTTTCCGCTTGTCATTGCCATTCACTTTCAATGCATCGATGATCAACGCGCGCTCATACGTCCGAACTGAATCTTTCAGATTACCAGCAACCAATCCTTCTGTGCCGAAGGAGGATTGCATCCTTGCACGATCCATAAGTTCCTCCTGTTTTTGGACGGGTAACCACACGGTGCGGAAGGGTGTACCCCGCCCCGCAAAGTGCAAGGAACGTGCCATTGGAAAACACAATGAAACACAATTACCGCCGTCATTTTTGAAGGAAATCAGCCACCGATACTTGCTGTTTGTTATTGGATTGTTCAATAATGAGAAGGGTTTCTGAATCCCATTCTCATTTCTTAGAAAAGCAGCGGCAAGTGCAATCATTTCCAGATTGCATCCGTATTCCTTCGAAAACTGAGGGAATTCTGTGGAATGCGAAGTGGCTTCCGACGAGGGGAGGTGAATCGGATGGGGTGTAACTCAAACCTTCAATCCTCCTCAGTCCACGGAAAAGCACTCTGAGCGAGGATAGACTTCGGGGATATGAATGACGATCTGATCGATCGCTAGCGTGTGGGGATGTCGAGCTCCTCCATCTTTCTGTAAAGAGATGAAAGACTCACACCGAGAGCCTGCGCTGTCGCTTCTTTGTTCCGCTCATGCTGAGTAAGCACATGCTCGATATACGTCCGTTCGAACGCCTTCACCGCGTCCCTGAGCGTCTGCTGTCCTCCGGGCATGACGGCGACATTCCGCGACGCAACCTGGCGGAAATACTCCGGGAGGTGCTCAAGCCCGATGTACTCCTTGTCGCAAAAGATCACCGCGCGTTCGACCACGTTCTCGAGCTCCCGCACTTCTCCCTTCCACTGATACTGCATCAGGGCACTCATCGCTTCGTTCGTGAATCCCTGAATCAACCGGCCCATATGCTTCCGGTACACCTCAAGGAAGTGCTGGCAGAGAAGCGGCACATCCTCCTTCCGTTCCGCAAGCGATGGAAGATCAACCTCCACGACATTGAGCCGGTAGAAGAGGTCCTCGCGGAACTTGCCGGCTTCGACATCCTGACGAAGATCTCTGTTCGTCGCGGCAATGATGCGCACGTCAATCGGAACCGGATCGGTAAAGCCCACGGGGATCACTTCCTTCTGTTCGATGGCCCGAAGCAGCTTGACCTGAAGATGGAGAGGAATCTCGCTCACTTCATCGAGAAAGACACTCCCGCCATCTGCCACCTTGAACAATCCCTCCTTATCCGAGGTGGCTCCCGTGAACGAACCCTTTTTGTGGCCGAACAGCTCGCTCTCAAACAGCGTCTCGACAATCGCCCCACAGTTGATCGGCATGAACCGTTTCAGCTTCCGGTTGCTGTTGTAGTGAATCGCCCTCGCGACCAGCTCCTTCCCCGTCCCGCTCTTGCCTGTGATCAAGACTGTGCCGTCGCTCGATGCAACGCGGCGGATGATCTGGAAGATGTTCTTCATGCTCCGGCTCTGGCCGATGATCTGGTCAAAGTCGTACGTGCGATTGATTTCCTGGCGGAGAAGCGAATTCTCAAGCGAGAGCGCCCGGTGCTCCAGAAGTCTCCTGATCCGAAGCAGGATGTCGTCGAAATCGATCGGCTTCAGGACGTAGTCATAGGCACCTTTCCGGAGTGCGGCGACCGCTGTCTCAATCGACGCGAACGCCGTGATCATGATAACGAAGGTTTGCGGTGTCCGCTTCGTGATATGCTCCAGAAGCTCCATGCCGCGCATCTCCGGCATCTCGATGTCTGTGATGACAACATCGAATGGACGGCTCTCCTGTTTCGCGAGCGCCTCCTTGCCGTTCGGCGCCTCTTCGACCTGATACCCTTCCTTCTTCAGCACGAAGCCCAGGGACTCACGGATGATCTGCTCATCGTCAACAACCAGAATGCGCTCTGCCATTACCTCTCCACTTCTCCTTTTAACGGTAGCTTAATCTTGAATGTGCTTCCGCGTCCCAACTCGCTTTCTACCTCAACATCACCGCCGAAGCTCTGAACAATTCCATAGCTCACCCACAATCCTAATCCTGTCCCCTGCCCCACCGCCTTCGTCGTGAAGAAGGGCTCAAACACTTTCTCCCGATCGTCGGGTGCGATACCCTTCCCTGTGTCCTTCACCAATACTTCCACCGCTTCGCCGTTGGCCCGGGAGCTGATCCATATCGATCCCGGTTTTCCCTCCAGCGCATCGACAGCGTTCATGAAGACGTTGATGAAGACCTGCGCCAGCTGGTCCGGAACGACAGGCAGGCTCGGAAGGTCGTCTGCCAGCTCAAGCGTGAACGCAATGTCCTTGACCTTCTTCCCGTACTGCACAATATTGAGAGCCTCCCGCACAACCTTGTTCACATCGGTCGGTTTGACCACGTAAGAAGACGGCCGCGAGAAATCGACCAGATCCCGGATGATCCGGGCAATGCGGTTGATCTGATCTTTGATGAGCTCCAGCTTCTCCTTTGCGAACGAATCGGCGGTCGTGCGCTGAATAACCTGAACGAGCGAGGAAATCGAGGTGAGCGGATTCCCGACCTCGTGCGCGATCCCCGCAGCAAGTGTGCCGATGCTTTCCATTTTTTGAGAACGGACAAGCTGTTGCTCCAGAATCTTCTGCTCCGTGATGTCCCGGTGCGCTCCCAGAAATCCGACGATGTGGTCGTTGCCATCCACGATCGGTGAAATGACAAGTTCGGTGTGGAGCGGGTTTCCGTCTTTTCTGCGGTTCTCAACCTCGCCAACCCAGACCTTGCGGCCCATGATGTGCTCCCAGACCGATTTCCAGAAATCGCGGGGATGGCGGCCGCTGTTCAGGATCCTTGGATTGCGACCTATCAGCTCTTCCTTCGAATACCCGCTTGCCCTCTCGAACGCGGGATTGACGTACACCATCTTGCCGCTTGCATCGGTGATCTGAATGGGGCTCGTGGTATGCTGAATGACGTTCGAAAAACGGAGATAGTCGAGCTCGCGTCGTTTCTGTTCCGTAATGTCTTTCGCAATGAGAACAGAGTAGAATCGCTCGGCGGAGTAGAGCCGGCGAAGGTCGATCTGGACGTCCATGACCGTCTTGTTGGCCCGGACGAACTTCGTCTCCAATGACTGATCGCTGTAGTTGGTCTTGAGGATGCTCAGGAGGACCCTTCGCTGCTCAACGGGAAGGATGAGCTCGATCGAGGTGTGAATAAGGTCGTTCGATGCATAGCCGGTTTCCATCGCAGCGGCAGTGTTGTGGTCCACGATCATCTGCTCGCTGTCCACGATGAAAATCATCTCGGGCAAAAGGTCGAAAACCCGGCCATATTTCGAATAGTGAATTGCCATTGGACGAATAAGGTACGCCAACTTCGCCTCATTGGCAAGACTGAGAAGGCACGGTATAGAACACAGACGACACAGATAGGACGAGAACCACACAGAACTTGGTGTTTTCTCATCAACGCGACCAGTGTGATTCTGTTGCGTCAGTGATCATCTGTGTTTCATCGCCGCACCAAAACAAAGGGGCGTTCATGAGAACGCCCCCGGACAAAACGAACCCAGGCGATTTGCTTGTCCTAGATTTCTCTGCTGATGTGTACTTTGACTTTCGGCCTCACCTCCTTCTGAATTCGCTCACGAAGTTCTTCTGCCTTTTCTTTCATGTTCTCCTTCATCTCCTGGACATCGAACTCAAGATGCTCGATTTCCGGGCCAATCTTCTCTACATGAATTTTCGGCACTCGAATTCCGATATTCCTGTCGCCCCGAAGATACATGTCAATGCCACGGGCAGCGCCGTCAGAATGATCGAACAAGTACTGAAGGCCGTGTTCGCTGTCACCCTCTTCAATCTCCACCGAAAGCACCTGCTTGTTGCCTTTCCTCATCACTTCAATCTCCGCCTTCTCTCCCTCGTCGTAGATCCCCAGTGCACGATTCACATCGCGCATCTCCTTGATCTTCTTCTTCCCCACCATGGTGATAACGTCTCCGGCCTTCAGACCCGCCTTCTCCGCAGCACTTCCTTTTTCCACCTCCCACACCAACACTCCCGCACCTTCAGTCACGCCAAAGTATTGTCCCAGTTGCTCATTTAGCTGACGGAGAGACATCCCTTGTGTATTGGGTCCGGCAAAGAATGCAAAATTCCCGGCCGCGCCAGGCCTTACAGAGAACACCGAAGCAGTGGCCTTCTTTTTGCCTATCACAACTGCCAAAGACTTCTTCTCGCCCTTTCGTTGCACGACAACATCCACCTTGGTACCGGGTTTCGTTTCCGCCACCGCTTCTGTCAAATCCGAGGCATCAGTGATTTTTTTGCCGGCAAATTGGAGGATGATGTCTTTATCCTTGAGACCAGCCGAGTCAGCCGGGCTCTTCTTCACAACATCACTCACGAATGCACCGTCACGCGACTCGAGGTTCAAATCCTTCTTCATCATCGACGTGATATCCTGAATGGCCACGCCGAGCCACCCCTTCTGTTCAACCTTGGCCTTGGTTTTTTCCTGGGCCGGGCTCTGGAGTGTCGTGAGAACGAACGCCAGAGCTACCATCGCCATTCCGACTGTCCCAAAAAGTCGTAACCTTTTCATACGCTGTGCTCCTTGCAATTGTGGTGGAATGATCTGGTTTGACCGATTGCTTTAATGCGTTAGACGGGACGGAATTGAAGAGAGTTCCAGCTTGGGCGCCTTTCGAAAGTAAGAAAACTATCATGCAACCTTCGGAATTCGAATCGTGTGGGACGAAACGGCCTGAGGGAGGGACGAAATGAATTGTGGAGTGCGGATTGTGGAGTGCGGAATGAGAAGTGCGGAATGAGGAGTGCGGATGGGGGAGTGCGGACTGGGGATTGGGGAATGGAAATGAGGAGTCAGAATTCAGGAGTCAGAAGACAGTTTACCCCGAGCGATCCCGAGCGAGGCCCGAAGGGCCGAGTCGAGGGAGAGTCGAAGGGCCTGCCCTGAGCGACTTCTGGTGCAATCATGTGGAGTCGAAGGGCCTGCCCTGAGCGACTTCTGGTGCAATCATGTGGAGTCGAAGGGAAGACAGAAGACAGAAAGCAGAAGGCAGAAGACAGAATTCAGAGTCAGGAGGCAGAAGAGAAGTAGGAAGATGCAGGAAGTCAGTCGTGAGATGTGAGAAGCAGAAAGTCGTGAAATAACTCAATGAGCCGATGATTCTATGACGCGATGAGGCAATGGCTCAATGACCCAATGGCTCGATGACCCGATGACTCAATTCACTTAACCAGCATCAGCTTCTTGGTGAGAACGGAGGCCGGAGATTGCAGACGATAGAAATACACCCCGCTCGGGAACGCGGCAGCATCCCAAGTTACGTGATACCGGCCAGTGTTGTAGAATCCGTTGACAAGGATCTGAACCTCGGTCCCGAGGGCGTCATAAATCGACAGACGAACATGGGAAGATTTCGGGATCGAGAATTCGATATTGGTGGTTGGGTTGAAGGGATTGGGATAATTTTGACCAAGTGCGAAGCTTCCCGGCACGTCGGCGTCGATTCTCTCGACGGCTGATGTTGCATCGGTCGTTGTGAACGAGCCAGTGGCTGGATCGCTCGTCAGACCGCCAACGGTGACCCTTGCTTCATAGAAGTACTTCGTCTTCGGCTGCAAGCTCGAAATTACCACCGCGTCCTGCGGATTCGCTGTAGATCCAGTCGCGACGACGGTTCCATTGTTCTGCCTGTCCAGGATGTTGATCTCGTAGCGTGTCGCACCAGACACGGCGGCAAACCTGAATGTCGCAGAGTTTGAACCCTCTGCGATCGTCAACGACGGGGCGGGGGGCCTGACTCCAGCGCCAGTTGTGAACGATGGCCCTTGGACCCAGCTACTTGAGCTGTTTCCTTTTGTAGCTCGGACATACCAAGTATATCGTGTGGATGGCATGAGCGAAAGAAGACTATATGGTGCACTCGCATTCCCGTCGGCAATGCCACCGGGCGAAACCTGAAGTTCAAACTTCACTCCCTGGCCGTCTCCTGTCCAGCTCAGCACTGCAGAGGATCCGGTAACGGATGACACTCCTAATCCAGCCGGAGCCGAGGGAGCATCAGCCGGTGGCGGAGGAGGAGTTGAGAGAGTCGTGAAGGCGGGACCTGCAATCCACTCGCTGACGGCGTTCCCTTTCACCGCCCGGACAGACCACGTGTATTGCGTGCCGGGCAACAACGACGTCAGCGCGTAGGGAGATGAGACATTCGCATCGCGTACTCCGCCGGGAGAGAGTTCGATCTCGAACTTCACACCCTGGCTCGCTCCGTTCCAGGAGAGAGTTGCCGAACCGCCTGTGATGTCAGCCACCTGGAGGCCAGACGGGGAAGCAACGACATCGGTCGCCGGAGCTTTCTCGGTCTCGAACGACCCCTTTGTCGGAGCACTCACCAGCAAACCAATCGTCACAGTCGCTTCATAGTAGTATCTCTCATTGCTGATGAGATTGGTCAAGGTCACAGGTTTTGCCGGGTCAGTGGTAGACCCTTGAGTGATCGGCGTCGCGTTGGTGGTGTTCTGTTTGTCGTAGAGTTTGACTTCGTAGAGCGTTGCTCCGGTCACTGCCTGGAACGTGAACACTGCGGTCGTCGTCGTTCCTACAACATTCACGATCGGCGGAGGCACAGAGCTGCTGGCTTGATCGGTCGTGAAATCACCTTTCGTCGGTTCGCTCGTCTGCGTCCCGATCGTGACGGTCGCTTCATAAAAGTACTTCTCTCTGCTTTTCAAATTGCTGAACGTGACCGGCTTCGTCGGATCAGTCGTTGACCCGCGATCAATTGGCGTTGCATTCGTCGTATTCTGCTTGTCAAACAGCTTCACTTCGTACAGCGTCGCCCCGGTCACTGCCTTGAACGTGAACGTCGCAGTATTCGAAGTCTTCGCTACACTCACCTCCGGAGGAGGCACAGAGGCGCTGGCTTCATCGGTCGTGAAATCACCTTTCGTTGGATCGCTGACCAGCGTTCCTACTGCAACCGTCGCTTCGTAGTAATATCTCTCCTTGCTCTTCAGACCTGTGATTGCGACCGGAGTCGATGCATTCGTCGTCGAACCACTCCCCTGCAGCGTGCCGTTGTTGGCTTTGTCATACAGCTTCACCTCATACAGCGTCGCACCGGTTACAGCTTTGAACGTGAACGATGCCGTGCTCGATGTCTTTGCCACCGTGACCTCGGGCGGCGGGACCGAGGCGCTCGCCCTCTCCGTGGTGAAGTCTCCCTTCGTAGGATCACTCGTCACTGATCCTACCGTCACCGTCGCTTCATAATAGTATCTCTCGTCGCTCTTCAGACTCGTGATCGTGACAGGAGTTGATGCGTTTGTCGTTGATCCGCTTCCCTGCAGCACACCATTGTTAGCCTTGTCATACAGCTTTACTTCATAGAGCGTTGCGCCTGTCACAGAATTGAACGTGAAGGTCGCGGTGGATGAGGTCTTAGCAACGGCTACCGTAGGTGGATTTGGCTTCACAGCACCCTGCTTGGTCCTGAATTCCCCGCGCGCCCAATCGCTCTCGCCGCCAACACCAACGGACTTCACCCGCCAGTAGTAGAGCTTGTCACTCTCCAAACCTGTGATGCTCGCGCTGTTGGTGGTTACCGTCGCAGACCTGATCAGAGAGTTGTAGCTCTGTTTGTCATGGACTTCGACAACGTAGTTGAGAATCGCCGCAACAGATCCCCAACTCAACGTCGCACCTGTCTCTGTCACAGTCGCCGTCAGCGATGCAGGTACCGCTGGCGGGGCCGGAAGCGTCATGAATTCAACCTGTATGGGGTCGCTCGTGCCGCCCAGATTGCGTGAGGAGACTTTGGCGTAGTGCTTCGTGTTTGCCTTTAATCCCGTAATAACAGTGGACGTCGTGGTGACGTTCATCTGCTTGACAACGGTGAAAAGCGGGGATTCGAGAATCTGAATATCGTATGAGAGCGCATCCGAAGCGCCGTTCCAACTCAGAGACACACCGCTTGACGTCTCATTGGTCGCTTTCAAATTGCGGGGTGCCTGAGGTGGAGGAATTGGCGTGATGAAGCTCTGGCCGGAACTCCAAGTACTGCTACCGGCCGCATTCACCGCCTGCACGCGCCAACTGAATTCCGTCGCCCCCGGCAAGCCCGTGACACTCGCCGTGGCCGTGGTGCTTTCTCCAGATTTCGCGAGTGTGAGTGACGACTTGTAGTACACCTCCCACATGTAGCGTGAAGCTCCCGTGACGGTATTCCATGAGAGCGTGACCGCAGCCACGGTCGCGACCGCGGCGAGCCCTGTCGGCGCCCCCGGGGGTGGGAGCTGGAGCGTCGTAAAATTACTCTCCGCCCAACCGCTCGTGCCTGCAGAGTTGGTTGCGGAGACTCTCCAGTAGTACTGCGTGTTGCTGCTGAGATCTGATATTGATGCAGAAGTTGTTGAAGTGCTTGGATTGCTCCAGACAACCGAATGGTAGTTTTTGTCCGATGCGACTGCGACGGCGTACGATGTAGCTCCACTCACAGCTGCCCAGCTAAGTGAGGCTCCGGTCGAAGTCGGCAAAGATTGAAGCCCGGATGGGATGCTCGGAGGAGGAATCGTCGGGGCAAGAGTTTTGAAGCTTGATTCCGTCCAACCACCCTGACCTCCTGCATTACGAGCGGACACTCTCCAGTAATACGTGGTGTTTGCGGTCAGTCCAGTCGCGGAGACAGAGTTACTCGTTGCATTTCCATCACTCCACTTGATTGAGTTGAACTTATTATCTGACGCAACGTCCACAGAGTACGATGTAGCTCCACTGACACTCCCCCAGCTTAGCGTTGCTCCGTTTTCAGTCGGAGACGCATTCAAACCTGCGGGTGGACCAGGAGCAGGTGGTGGTGGTGCGCCAAGCGTTGTGAACGATGGACCTGAATTCCAAGCACCTGGTTGAGAGTTTTGATTTTTCGCCGCAGTTCGGACTCTCCATCCATATGTGGTACTCGGGGACAAACTCGCTAGGTCAACTGAACCCACACCTTTGTTGTCCACCACGAGAGTTCCGATAGGGCATTCGACATCGTACTTCTCGCCTGATGTTGTGCTCCACGTGAGCGTCGCGGAGTTGTGAGTCACATTTGTGACTCCGATGGGAGTCTGTCCCAAAGAAAGGGACACACCGCCAACGAACAAGAATAGTATTTTTGCCGCGAGCTTCAACCGAGGATCCCTTCCTTGGGAGGGTAAAAAGAATCCTACGACAGATTTATCTTCTTTGAAGAAGAGCTGTCCCCAGCACGACCAACATACACCCGGAATCTACCAGACGCGAAAAGCTACGACGGACGAATATCGAGGAGAATGAAGCGTCGGAAAATCGTTGACTCTCGACAAATTCTCATACTCAAGATAGAATCGCCACCAACCAAAATCAACGCGAAATGTCACAGAAACGGCCAAATGTGCCCGCTATCACATCAAGCACATGAGGTGCCACGGCCAATTTCTTGCGTTGCCGCATGGCCGATCTGGAGGATGATTTCAAGATTGGCTCGCAGGAATAGCCAAGCGGGCGATTCTTTGTCAGAAAAATTAGTACAACGCAGAGTTGTCGGCGGACGCGATGGATGTCTATGGCTCGCAGAGGACAGGTATTTGGGGGGGCAAACCCAAGATCGTAGCACGAGCCGCGATACCTACCAAGTGATGTTGAAGTGTCGGGAGCGCATAGTCAAAAAACAGCACACGGCACAACTCCCGACACCGACCAGAAAATGTTGAAGTGTCGGGAGCGCATAGTCAAAAAGCAGCACACGGCACAACTCCCGACACCGACCAGAAAATGTTGAAGTGTCGGGAGCGCATAGTCAAAAAGCAACACACGGCACAACTCCCGACACCGACCAGAAAATGTTGAAGTGTCGGGAGCGCGTAGTCAAAAAACAGCACACGGCACAACTCCCGACACCGACCAGAAAATGTTGAAGTGTCGGGAGCGCATAGTCAAGAAACAGCACACGGCACAACTCCCGACACCGACCAAAAGGAGACCTTCTACGCGGAACTCACTTTCCCTGTTGCCGCAACCAGCCGGGAGGCAACTTGTATCCGATTTGCCTCGTGCCGACGAAGAGCACCAACGAGTCCGCGCTGATCGCTCTCAGGCGGGCCTCTTGAAGCTCCTCTTCGTCCAAGGAGGGCTCACTGAAAAGAGTGAGATGAAGTCCGGCAGGACTTTGTCTGAAAAGGGTCTGAACGGTTTGATTGCCTGCCTTGCGCTGTTGTGCTGGTGGAAGTGCGGAGAGAGGTCGTTGAGAAAACCTTGCAGCCACTGTGTCAATACTCAAGGCTTGTGTCTTGGCAATCAACTGGAGGTTTTTTGCCTCCGCTACTTCTGCAGCCCGATCCATGTATTGGGGAGCACCCTTGTCGCGTATCAGCGTTCCCTCGACCCAGAGTTCCTCTGGCTTCGAAGCAGAAGAAAGCAGTACTGACGGTTGTTTCCCCAGCACTTGCTCCTCCTCTTTCACTGCATCTGCCCGCCTCTCCATCCCTGCCTTTTCCCTCGCAGCAAGTTTCCTTGCTTCGGCATCTCTTTCCGGCCGCGAAGCTTCAGACGTCGCGGCAGGTACACGTTTCTTCTCTTTAATAGTCGGCTCCGCAGCATCCGCAATTGCCCGCCCGGCTCCTGCCTGCGGCGCCGCAGCAGGCTGGACAGCAGGGGCGGCTGTATCGGCGATGCTTTGAACCTCCCCTTCCTGAATCTCGGGCTTGGTGAACCAGTCGTAGCGGATCGCGACTGTCACCAGGAGCACGATCGCCGCCGCGATGCCGACAGCTTTGTACCGTGAGAATGCCGGTGTTCGCCGTTCGGCAATCCGGGCTGCGATTCGCTGTTTCAATCCTTCCCTTCCCGCGCGCTTGAGACCCGCAGAGAGGAGCCGTTCCGCAACGACAGCATCTGCGCATCGCTTGCATTGTTCGAGATGCTTTTCGAGAGCAGTTATCTCGTCAACATGCAGCTGTCCGAGAACATACCTCGCGAGGAGATCCTCATCATCAGTCCAATGGTTCGAACTTTCATCAGACATAATCATTGCTCACTTCCTGTGAAGAACGCCCAGAGCTTTCTCAAGAGCCTTCTTGCACTGATACTTTTTCGCCTTTGCGGTGTCTGCATTGGCAAATCCAAGTCGATCCGCAATTTCCTCCATCGTAAGCTCCTCCCAATAGAAAAGGAGGAGAAGCTTCCGGCACTGCTCACCGATATTCCCGAGCGCTTCCTGGATCATCGACACTTGTTCTGTGGCAACGAGTTCTTCCAACGGCGACAGCGAGTCGTCTGAGTAGTTCTCGGGATCGAGATCCCGGGGAATCTCTATCGCCTTTTGTCGCAACCGAGTGAGCCAGATATTTCGCGCCGTCGCATAGAGAAATGTGCTGAGCTTCGCTGTCTGGTCGAATGTTCCACTTCTGACCCGCTCCCACAGAACGATCAGGCTCTCCTGCAAGACATCATCTGCATCGTCCGCATTGCCGCTATTCCTCGAAATAAGGCTACGGATCGACCTCCGGTTCGATTCAAAGAGAGCGACCAACCCCCCTTCGTCTCCCCTGCGGATCTGGTCGAGAAGCCGAAGATCACTCGTTAGAAAGTGGAGGGATGCGGTCATTTACCTTTTGATCCTTTATGCGATATACAGACGAAAAGTAAACGCTGACCAGAACCGTCCAGCACCAGGAGGATGCTGAAAGCCAAAATCTTGCCACGAAGACTCTAGGTCACAAAGAAGAAATTTGAGGTGTTTCACCAAATTAAATCATCTCACGCACTGATTTGGTGTCTTTGTGACTTCGTGGCTCATCTCGAGATGGATTTTTCCGCAACCTGCTAGTCAGAAAGTACTCAGAACATCATCATATATCAATCTACCGAAAGGAGGCATCTATGAAGAGGTATCAGGAACTCGCACTCGTCCTTTTTGTCATGGCCGGAGCCGCCATGGCACAGGAGACGGGCCAGACCGTCGCAGGAAACAGGACATCTGTCGACCTGACGATTTACAATCAAAACCTCTCTCTCATTCGTGAGGAGAGGCCCATTCCACTCCTGAAGGGCTTCAACCGGGTAACGCTTCCCGAAATCCCGGCTACCATCGACGCCACATCGCTTCACTTCATGAGCCTGACGGACCGGACGGGCGTCAGGATCCTCGAGCAAAACTATCAGTACGACCTTGCGCATCAGGCACAAATCCTCGAGAAGTATCTTGGAAAAGAGATAGAATTTGTGCGCTTCGATCCTTCAACGGAGAAAGAGTACACCGTGCGAGGGAAGCTCATTGCCACGGGGTACACGCTTCATCCACAGTACGGAGACTCCCCGCGCAGTTACGGATTGACCGGCGGGATGATCGCGGAGATCGACGGAAAGATCGAGATCAATCCTGCAGGCAGAGTCGTTCTTCCATCGTTGCCTGAAGGCATCATCCTCCGTCCGCAGCTCGAATGGCTTCTGACGTCCCGGAATGCCGGCACCCACCGTTCGGAAATCAGTTACCTGGCTCGGCAGCTCAGCTGGTCGTGCGACTATGTCGCGATCCTGAGTGCGGACGACTCGAAAGTGGATGTGACAAGCTGGGTGACGCTCACGAACAACTCAGGCACCAGTTTCAGAAATGCCGGACTGAAACTCGTTGCCGGCGATGTCAACGTTGTGAAAAAAGGCTTCGAGGCGGAACGGATGCTCGCGAAGATGGATGTTGCCGCCGATGCATCTGCGCCGCAGTTCACGCAGAGCGAGTTGTTCGAGTACAAGATGTACTCCCTCCAGCGCCGCACAGATCTTGAGAACAACGAGACGAAGCAAATTGAACTGACCTCAGCTGCGAACGTTTCTTCGAAGAAGATCTTTCTCTATGACGGCCTTGGAGATCAGTGGCGGTATTGGTATCGCAACTTTACCTATCGATCACAAGGCGGGTTTGGCCAGCAGTCGAACGCGAAGGTCGGCGTCTACATGGCATTCCGGAACGACAAGGAGGCCGGACTCGGCATCCCTCTTCCGAAGGGAAAGGTGCGTGTCTACAAACGGGACGTTGATGGCAAAGAACAGTTCATCGGTGAAGATCTGATTGACCATACTCCGAAGGATGAAGAGGTCCGGCTGTACCTTGGGAACGCATTTGACATCGTGGGGCAGAGAGTGCAGAAGGATTTCAGATCGATGGCGGGCGGGCGCGTTGTGGAAGAGACGATTGAGATAAAGATCCGGAATCATAAAGAGGAGCCTGTCGAAGTTCAGATTGCTGAGCACCCCTGGCGGTGGAGTCAGTGGGAGATTGTGAAGAGCAATTCTGAATGGACGAAGGTAGATCAGACAACTCTGCGATTCCCTGCAAAAGTGGAAAAAGGGGCTGAAAAGACTGTGGTTTGTACGATTCGGTATGAGTGGTAGAGCATGTGGCATGGTGGTTCTACCACCCCCAGTCCCCCTCCTAAAAGGAGGGGGTGTAGGGCGCAGGGCACGGTGGTTCTACCACCCCCAGACCCCCTCCTAAAAGGAGGGGGTGATAGTGCAAGGTGAAAAAAGGAGGAAGTCATGAAAACGAGAAAAGCAATGTTGATGGCGCTGGGGCTCGTACTTCTGCCGGTGTTCGGGTACGGCGCGGACAAAGGTATAAGAATCGAAGGAAGGGTTAACTGCCCGGTGATCGCACATCACGGCGGTAAGGTGTACCTGCAGATTGCGGTCAAGGTGCCCGCGACAGATACGCCACGGCGACGGCCAATGAATCTCTCTGTTGTTCTGGACAGGAGCGGGTCGATGGCAGATGAAGGGAAGTATGAGTTTGCGAAGCGCGCCGTACGCGTGCTCATAGATCAGTTGCAGGAAGAAGATATCTTTTCGCTCGTCGTCTACGACGACGTCATCACGGTGCTGCGCGATGCGAAAAGAGTTGGGAACAAACACGAATTAAAGAGACTGCTCGACGATGTCGGACCCCGCGGAGCAACCAATCTTGGCGGAGGTCTCGTCGAGGGCTTGAAGCAGGCGGAACGGTATCGCAGTCGGGAGTACCTCAATCGTGTCATTCTGCTCTCCGACGGCCTGGCGAACCGGGGAGTGACCGATCCGTACGAACTGCGATCGATCGCTCGCAGGTACCGGGCCCGATCTATCTCTATTACCACGATGGGTGTCGGACTCGAGTACAACGAGAATCTCATGGTCGGACTGTCGGAAAGCGGCGGAGGTAACTACTACTTCATCGAGAGTCCTAGAACGCTTGCCTCGATGTTCCAGAAGGAACTCGACGAATTCAACTCCGTGATGGCCCAGAACGCGTCGGTGGAGCTTTCGCTCGGGGACGGCGTTCGTGTCCTGGACGTCATCGGCTTTGAGCACAGAAGGGAGTCGGGACGAGTGGTGATTCAGGTCGGCGATCTCATATCCGGCGAGCGACGGGAGCTCACGGTCGAGCTGGAGTTGCCGCCGGGAAGCGGCCGAATAAGGCTCGCGAGCGGAACGCTCCGGTACGACGGAACAATAGGATTGTTCGAGTCGTGGCCATCTTTTACGACCTGGATTCGCTACACAAAGGACTTTGCGGAGATTGACAGGAATCGGGATGGGGAGGTTCAGGCGAAGGCAGACGTTGCCATCTCCACCAGAGTAGTCGACAAGGCATTGCAGGCGCTTGACCAAGGGCGGCGCGCGGACGCTGTGAGGGAGATTCGCGAGGCGAAAGCCGCTGTGGAGGCATCTCTCGTTTCCGGTACGGGCGGCGCAGCACCCGTCCTGCAAGAGCAGCGGGAGCGACTTGAGAAATTTGAGATGCAGTTGATTGATAGCACCGACGCCAGGAGGGCGAAGAAGTCAATTCAATTCGAGAACTATAGGGTGCAGAAGAAGAGATAGAAGACTCCCGCGATTTGACGCGACATTCCCGAGGTCTCAAGGCCCAAATCCAGAGATCTCGGGAATTGCCGTTTTTGATCAGATTTGGGCATATTGCTTTGAAGAATTAACTTGACTTTGTGATATCATGATGATATCATTATGCTATCACAGTCAAGAAAGGAGAAGGAAATGAAAACCGTGACTGAGACAGCTGCAAAACGAATGAGCGGCTACGTAGCTCTTGCGATGTTTTTTGTTCTTCTGGCGGTCAATGCCTACCTGATCTACTACATGGCGATCAACAGACTTCCAGAGTACCTCTGGTTTGAGATTCCGCTTTTCATTGTGACGATGATCTTCCCTGCCGGGCTTTTTGTCGTGCAGCCAAATGAGGCGAGGGTGCTTGTGCTCTTCGGCCGGTATATCGGTTCCGTGCGCGATTCAGGATTCTGGTATGCCAATCCCTTCGCTATCAAGCGGCATGTTTCCCTGCGGATCAGGAACTTCAATTCGGAGAAGATCAAGGTCAACGACCTGCATGGAAATCCGATTGAAATCGCCGCAGTTGTTGTCTGGCGGGTTGTCGATTCAGCCCGTGCGCTGTTCGATGTCGATCACTACGAGAACTTCGTCGCGATTCAGAGTGAAACTGCCATTCGCGCCCTTGCCACAGAATATCCGTACGACGCACCTGAGGAGGATATTCCGTCGCTCCGCAGCAAGCCTCAGGAGATTGCAGAGCAGATGAAGCATCAGGTACAAGTACGGCTCGAAATAGCCGGCGTCGAGGTCACAGAAGCGCGCATCAGCCATCTTGCATACGCTCCTGAGATAGCACAAGCGATGCTACGACGTCAGCAGGCACAGGCCGTGATTGCGGCCAGGAAGAAGATTGTAGAAGGCGCCGTCGGCATGGTCGATCAGGCGCTTCACACTCTGAGCGAGCAGAAAATCGTTGAGCTGGACGAAGAAAAGAAAGCCACGATGGTCAATAACCTGCTGGTCGCGCTCGTGTCTGAAGTTCAGGCGCAGCCAGTGATCAATGCCGGCACCCTGTATCAATGAGCGAGAAGAAGAAATTCCTGCTTCGGCTGGACGAGAGTGTCTACACTGCACTCGAGACATGGGCAGCACACGATCTGCGCAGCGTCAACGCGCAGATCGAGTTTCTGCTTACGGATGCAGTGAAGAAGGCCGGACGATTGAAGCAACAGGACAAGGACGATGACAACACAGATGCACCAGGATCAACAACTCCGGCTTCTTGATCTCAGCACCCGTGCAGTCCGCCGCAGCCGGCCGGCATCACATACCGGCGGACTCACGTGCGTGAAGAAAGGTCTTCTCGACAGCCGATACGAAGTGCGCTCGGGCGATCGTTTCGTCGCTGAGCTCTCGCTGCGCGGCATCCTCCGCCCTACGGCGAGCGCAAGGAGCGATGACGGCGCGTGGTTTTTTGAACCCGAAGGTCGGGCAATCGTTGTCCGGACTCAAGACCGGCTGCGCGATCTTGCGGTCGTCGACCTCAGTTTCTCCGATCACGGGGGTATTCTTCGTATCCCCGACGGGAGGACGTATCTCTTCCTCTCTGATTTCTGGAAGGGTCGCGCTGAATTCCAGACGCCATCCGGGCAGTCTCTCGTCCGGTACCGGTTTCGCGGACTCCTCAGGCCACATGCCAAGATTGAAATACTGGACGCAGCCAGAGCAATCCCTGAACTCAACTGGATTGTCCTACTTGGATGGAGTCTGATAGTGGGATCACTCTAGGAGGATGCTGAAAAACATAGGCAAGAGTCGCCACGAAGGCCTGCCCGACTTTGGAAGACTAACGAAGCAGGCGGGCACGAAGTCCTGCCTGACGGCAGGCAGGCTCGAAGTCGTTTATGAGGGGCGTCCGTTTCTTTCAAAAATCAGCAGTTGCCAAGTCAAACGCTTGGTGTCTTTGTGATTTTGTGGCAAGAGATTTCGTTTTTCCGCACCCTTCTAGGCGCATTCAGGAACAAGAGAATCATCACAAGGATCAGGAATATGAAATCCATCAATTCACTCATTGACTACACGCTGACCTGGGGTCAACCGAAAGCGCTGAAGAATCTCTATGAGCTGCGATTCGGCAACGAACTCGTCGCCAAACTCGAGTTCCCCAAGATGCTCAGCACGAATGCTATCGTTGAAAGCGGGGATGGATGGTGGGAATTGGAACGCACGGGCGTCTTCAACGTGACCGTCACTGTCCGGCAGAAAGACCACGAAGCACCTGTTGCGACCTACACGCCCAGGCCTTTCAAAGGAGGGGGCATCGTGACGCTTGAAGGTGATCGGCCACTCACCTACTCCACCAATCTGTGGCAATCGCGCCACGAGCTCACCTCCGAGACAGGAGAATCGCTGTTCGAGATGGAGGGCCGGGGCTTTTTCAAGATGAACGTGGACGTGAAGATGTACCGCAAAGGCTTGAAATTCAAGGAGCTACCGGCACTCGTCATGCTCATCTTCTACATCATCATACTGAGTCGCCGGGACGCGGCTGTACATTCGGCGGCACACTAAGACGCAGACGTCAAACAAAGGAGGAAGTGAAACAGAGAGGCCGTCCAAAAAGAGGACGCGTCATTCTGAGCGAAGCGCCTGCCCGCCTCATGAGATACCGGAAGGCAGGCGGGAAGAATCTGCTTTTTTTAATCAGATTCTTCGGTCGACTGAAAAACGTCTTCCCTCAGAATGACTTTCGGGACAGCCTCTTTGGTGGGAGAACATCACTTCAGAAGAATACGCTGGGCGGCAGCAACGCCACTCCCCTTCTCAAACTTGTAGCCGGCTTTTGACAATCCCGCCTCGATGGCTGCCAAGGTTGCTACGATATCATTTGCGGTGGCAACCCCCATGTGCCCAACTCTGAAATACTGATCGCGCACAGCAGGGTGCAGTCCACCTGCAACGATCACCCCGGCATCGTCGATGTACTTCACGAGAGTCTTGTCGACCCCCTCCGGGTAGTAGATGGCACTCAGCGTTGCGGCAGAGACTTCAGGACGGACCGGGAGCTGCCTGAGCTCTAACGCACTGATCCCGGCTTTGAACGCAGCACTCAGCGTACGGTGCCGGGCAAACCGGTTCTCCATCCCTTCAGCAAGTATTTCCTTCAGACTCACATTCAGCGCCCACACCAAATTCACAGCCGGTGTTGCAAAGTAACTTGGCTTCCGGGCTTCGTAAGCCTGCATGATCGGAAGCCACTCGGTCCAATCGGCGTAGACACTTCCAACTGGACGCGACCGCTTACGAAATGCTTCCATCGCGCGCGGTCCCGCCATGACAAGGGCGAGCCCGGGAGGAACCCCGATCGCTTTTTGAGAGGCAGTGAGAGCCAGGTCTATCCCCCATTCATCCTGCTTCATCTCTTCCCCTGCCGTCGCGCACACGCCGTCGACGATCACCAGAGCATGATGTCTGCGGCCGAGTTCAGCGAGCTCACGGACATTTGCAGCGACGGCCGTGGAGGTGTCGACGTGCGTAATGGTCATCACCTTCGGATGGATTTCCGCAAGAGCAGCCTCCACTTCCGCGACTGTCGGCGCGTCTCCCACCGCCCTGGCATGACAGTGCGTGACCAGTGCTCCATGACGCTCCAGGATTTTGGCAAAGCGGTCGCTGAAGTATCCCGTGTTCACCACCAGCGCCTTATCTCCGGGTTCGACGAGGTTCGCCGCCGCCATTTCCATCGCGAGCGTGCCTGTCCCGGGCACCACAAAGGGCTGACCTGACGGTGCGAGGAACACCTTACGCACGTCTTCGAGGACCTGCCCGTATACGTCGATGAAATTCGAAGCGACGTGGCTTGTTGTCGGCATTCCCATCGCGCGCAGCACGCCGGGCGAGAATTCGACGGGACCGGGAATCATGAGGAGTTTTCGGTTCTTCATGGATTGTTCCTTTGAGGAGGATAGACAGTATGCCAATTGTACGGACAGTTTCACTCAGCGTCAACTTTGATCACTTGTCGCTAAATGCTCCCGGTATGGTCCGGTGGGTAAGCAGGTGGGTCGAGGGAAAAAGAGAGGGGGCTGTCGGAAAAGAGCAGAAGTCTTTCTGAGCCCGCCTCCCCGAAAAGAAAACTCGGGGCAGGTCGGCGGGGTAAACTCCGCGAACCTGCCCGCCTCACAGTTCATTGAAGGCAGGCGGGGAATCTGCGTTTTTGTTCAGATTCTTCCTGCCCGCCTCATCGTGCAAATGAGGCAGGCGGGCGTCCTGACTGAGAAACGTCAGGACTCAGAATGACGTCTGGGACAGCCCCCTTCCTTGAAGAATGGAGAAACCTTAATTCGATGGTACGAGCAATTCCTTCTCGATTGCTTCCTTCATGGCTTCTTTCGGGAGCGCACCAACGGCCATTTTCGGTTGACCCTCTTTCGGGACGAAGAGAAGCGACGGGATGCTTCGGATCCCGAACGCACCTGCCAACTCCTGCTCCTCGTCGGTGTTGATCTTGTAGAAATTCACTTTGCCGCTGTACTCTTTAGAAAGCTCATCGATGACGGGGCCAACCATTCGGCACGGCCCGCACCAGGGCGCCCAAAAGTCGATAACGCAGGGCAACTCTCCCTCGAACTTCCACTCCTGATTCTTTTCGTAATTGAACACCTTTTCAAAAAAAGTCTGTTTCGTTAGATTCTCGGCCATTTTGTCTCCGTTGCTTGGAATTGACTGATCATGATTCAATCTTTTGGCCCGAAATCGAAACCGTTGTTAGCACCTCGATGTGCTCTCCGGGCCTCGATGATGAGATGCAGGAACAGCCGGAAGGATTCAGATCTGGGATCGGGCCGACGGAAGGCCTCAGAGAATCCCTTATGACGGGGGCTCACTTTTCCTTCAGCCTGGCAAGCAGTCTGTTGTGGGGATCCAGAACCACCTTTGCCGGTTTTTCTGCCAACTTGGCCGGCACCGGCACGGAGATGGCCTTCTGAGCGGCGATTTCCACTTGTACCAGGGTTCGGGCGCCAGCCGAAGAAACGATTTCGATCTCTAACGGAAACCGAAACGGGCCGGTCCCAGATTCCTGAACCACCTCCAGCATCAGAGTCTTCGTCGGCGCGTCGAAGCGCCATTCGATGGCTGCCTCAATTGCACCAGGCCTCCGGAGCCACTGGTCGAAGTACCAGCGCAGGTTCTTCTTCGACACCTTCTCAAGCACCATGCAGAGGTCATCCGTGGTCGCAGCAAGATGCCGGAACTTCATGTAGTACTCTCTGATTCCCCGAAAGAAGACTGAATCGCCGAGCATCGAACGGAGCATATGGAGCGTCCAGGCACCTTTCTGGTAGCTGTTGGAATTCAGGAGCTTCATCGGATTGTTCTCGGTGGTGTCGATGACAGGCCGTTCATACGTCACCTGAGCCCGGAGCACTGCATCTCTCAGATACTTCATGCTTGCATCGAAAGCTTCCCTCCCCTGGCTCTTCTCTGTGTACAGCACTTCGATGTACGTGGCAAAACCTTCCGAGAGCCACACATGTCCCCAGCTCGCCGGTGTCACCGCATCTCCAAACCACTGATGAGCAGTTTCGTGTGCAATCAGCCCGGTGCTGATGGATTCCTTTCTGAACGCTTCGTCGGAATAGAAGATCGCACCTGCATTCTCCATCCCCCCGAACCGAGTGAAACTCTGAACGTGAGCGAGCTTTTCGTACGGAAAAGGTCCCACAAGTTCCGAGAAGAACTCGACGATCTCCCCCGCCTTCGTGAATGGTCCGGGAAGGTACTCCGACAACTCTGACACCGCGTAGACGCTTTGCGGGACGCCCGGCGAAAACTCACTGAGGCCGGAAGCCGACATCCCGAGATCGGTCTTTGTGAGCGGTCCAACTCCTACGACCATGACGTACGGCGGTAGAGGTCTTTCCGTTCTCCATCGCGTCAGCGTCCGCGACGTTTTCGGGTCTTTTGCGTCGGGCGGATACGGCGACTTTCCCAGGAGGCGACCGTTCGCGATTACCTCCCGGTCTGCCGGAGTGATAATGTTCCAGGACACCGTCGCTTTCGCATCGGGCCGGTCAATAGTTGGAAGCCAGCGGCGCGCGCGATCCGGCCAGTTGTCGCCAAACGCAAACCATCTCCCCTGCCGATCGGTGTGGATGATCAAACCGTCCCGAACCTCGCCGCCGTACCAAACGGCGACAAGGATCGTATCGGGCCGTGATCCACGCGAACTTCCAACCTGAAGGTTGATCTTTGCGTTTTGCGCCTCGAAGTTCGTTCGCCTTCCACCAACATGGATGCTATCGACCACCAGATCTTCGAGATCCAGGGAGAGATGAGGATTGGCGCTGGAGCGAACAACGGTAAGAACCGCAGAGGCATGGATCGTTCTTCCGGATTGCGGCATTGTGATCGTGAACTCATAGTTCACGACAGCGGGAGCCCTTTTGTTGCCCGATTCCGGATAGACAGCAACTACAAAACCCGACAAGGCAAGCACCAGAAGGCCAAACGCGATGGTTCGATTCCTCACGTTTCGAGCTACCTCTTGTTGTACAGCGTGCGGCCGGTTTTTTCGTACGGATCGCCGGGGATCCAGAACGGGGCCTCTTTCATGTCTGCAATCAAGCGGGCCGAATGTACGTATGCTTTGCAGAATTTGAGGAAGTACGAGAAGTTGAAATCATCTCCCGCCTCATCCTCAGCGGTGTGATAGTACTTGTTGATCTCGTCTCCGAATTGATGAAAACCGGCGCTGAAGGTAGGAGCCGGTATTCCAAGTGATGCGAATTTCGTATTGTCCGATCTGTTGAAAAGGTTCTGTTCGGGAACCGGATCTTTGATTGCACCAAGCCCATACCGACGCGCACCCTTGACGATTGCATCCTGAGCCGTTGTGCGCTCCAAACCAACGACCGTCACAATCGTCGTATCGTCGAATCCGGCCCCATCGGTGTTCAGGTCAAACACTATTTGGTTCATCGGAACGGGAGGATGATCTGCGAGATAACGACTGCCAAAGCCGCCTGACTCCTCGCCGGTCAGCGCGGCGATGATGACCGATCGCCTGGGCGGTTGAACCGCGAAGGAGCGTGCCGCGGCGATGAGCGCCACCGTTCCCATCGCATTATCCCGGGCTCCATTGTATATCGTATCGGTCGCTGTCATTCCCCTCGGTGCCCTGGTACCTACATGATCGTAATGGGCAGTGAGGAGGACGTATTCATTGCGCAGGGTCGGATCGGAGCCCCGCACGATCCCAACAACATTCGACGTCTTCACACTCTCATTACGAATACCCGGGGTCTGAATCGACCCCGACAGCGAGGTGCGTGATTCGAAGAGTCCTCCCAGCGCACGAGTACTATCTTCAGCCAGAACATGGACGAACTCACTTGCTTCGGACTGGATATCGAGTCCGGTGCGGCTCAGGTATGTTTGAATCAGCCGCCATTCCCGCTGTCCTGCGTACAATTCGACGAGTGCGACCGCTCCCCGTTCTGCGGCCCACTGTCGCTTCTTCTCCGGGAGACTCGTCATTGCAGTCCTGAGGTCCGATCCGGGTGCGCCGAACTTCGCGACTGCGACTCTTCCTTTCAGATCACTGCCGCTGAATTCGTCTTTCTTGTTCACGCTATCGACTGTTCCGTATCCAACGTATACGAAACCGCCTGTCCAGTTCAGAGCTCCTCCATTCCGGAGCATCATCTTTTTTCCCTGCAGGAGCGTGTCGCGTCCGATGATTAATTGTCCCGTGGTTGGAGGAATCCGGCGTGCCAACGGGACATGCTGCAGATACCCTTCCGTTCCAGGCGCAGCATCAATACCTGCCGCCCTGAACTGCTCAGCCACATACCGTGCGGCGACGTCAAGCCACGGAGTTCCGGTCATTCTCCCTCGCAGTTCATCTGAAGCAAGAAAACGAAGGTGAGCGGCATACTCCGATTGATTGAGCTTATCCTCTGGAAAAGGAGATTTCGACTGCGCCGAGGCAATGACCGAAGCCAGGCACAGAGCGAGCATCAACACATACATGGGAGCAAACAGGTTGGTCTTCATACACGATCGCCTACCAAGGGATTGTTCATGGTGACACGCTCTAGCGAAGGAAGAGAAGAGCGACGCCTGCTACGGCTACCATGGCTCCGAGCAGGGCACGCCAGGAGACTGTCTCTTTCAGGACGTATTTCACGATCGGAAGCATCAGGATCGGAACTGTCGCCATCAGCGTTGCTGCAATTCCGACACTCGTGTTGGCAACAGAGATGAGACTCAGGGTGATACCCAGAAACGGTCCCAGGAACGATCCAAGGAACGTGAGCCAGAGCGCCTTCCGGTCTTTCAGATAGAGTCCGAGTACATTGTTGTATTCACCGGCCAGGCGCGCGATTGGGAAGATCACGATAACGGATGCGACGATCCTGATGAGCGTCGCAAGAAACCCGTTGATGTGGCCTTCATTGAAGGCCATCTTTGCCAGGACGAGCGCCCCGCCCTGCCCGGCGGCAGCCAGAAAGGCAAAGAAAAGGCCCTTGAGATATGTCGGGTGGTAGCCGGTCGTTGCCTCGCGCCGTTCGAGCACAACGAGAGCAATCCCAAGTAGCGTGACGGCCATGCCGACGAATCCGATCACGCTCAACACTTCGCCCAGAAAGAGATACGCGAGCAGCGCACTGATCGCAGGAGCGACGGACATGATCAGCATTCCAAGTCTTGCGCCGATGCTCTCGTATGCCTTGAACAGAAACGTATCGCCGATCACCAGTCCAACGATGCCGCTGGTGACAAGACTCCACAGCTGGAACGATGAGATGTCGGACCTGATGCCGGCGAGGACAACGACAAGAAGGAGGAGAAGCGCGGCGACCACCAGTCGGGTCACGTTCAGCTTCACGGATCCGACCCGACGTGCAGCGGCAGAAAAAGCGAGCGCGCTGCCGGACCAACAGCATGCCGTCAGCAGCGCGCTGATTTCACCGAGATAGGGCATCTGCACTCAACGGCTTTCTGTGTCGGCGGGTGAATGCTTCACGACCACCCACCTTCTGTCCCGGAGAACAGCTTCTGGAGGTTCATGGATTTCGTCCGCGATTTGCTCGCGAGGGAGACATAGGTCCGTGCGAGCGAGTCTTTGCCTGCCCCCAGAACCGTTCCTACCAGACCGAGCGCTTCCGCGTATTCAGCAGGCGGAACATTGCGAACGATGTACCTCCAGATGGCTTCCTCAAGTACGTTGAACGCAGTCTGCACTTCGCTCAGATCGAATCCCGCTGCGTACCGTTCGCGGGCCACCGTTTCAGCATAGGCAGTCATCGGGCCGAGGTTCCGCTCTTTCACGGCTCTCGTTGTGAGGACATAGAGAGCCTTGAGCCGTTGATGGATTTGCTCCTTCCCTGCCGCCTCGTAGTTCGGGAGATGGGAACGTTCCATCCCTTTCTCTGCTGCTTCCAGGATTCGCGCCGATGATTGGTGCAACAGTTGAGCGATATCCATAAAGTAACACTGACTCCTTCGAATGCTATCTGATTTCAAGATAATCTTTGTCCGGCAGCGCCGGGAAGGGTGCATGCGGCTCGGTCTGATACCAGAACGCCACCGAAGCAATATCATCCTGAAGCGGCAGGTATCGTCCCTCTGATCGCCAACCAAGGGCCTGGATCGTCACCCTCAGGTCCTTCTCGAAGCGGACGGGATCCATAATATGCCAGCGGTAGAGGCCGAACCGCTGCTGGGAATTGTACAGTCCGTCGGGCCGGATGACCTGCGCCAGACCGCTGTATGGCGATGAAAACTCCTGGTACTGATGCGTGACCTGATTCTCGAAATTATATGATCCACAGAAGTAGTCCTCAGTGCCCGTGCCGCAAATCGTGGGAAACGCACCGTCACCATCGAGGAAGAACTTGATCTCCCCTTCTCCCCACCATCCACCGTTGTTCACTCCCCAGGCGAGATAGGTTCCGACAAAATGTCCCCATCCTTTGACGCCTTCGAGGATGGTGTAGTCCGTTTTGTACGGCAACGGATTCACACGCCGGAATTGCGCGTGGAAGTATGCCAGGTCAGCGGGAATATCGGTAAGCGTATAGTCGATCTGATAATATAATGTCATATCTGCGTCGCCGATATTCTCCATGGTGATCTTGCATGATTTCCTGAACGGCATTTCCCAGTAGCAGTTGAACGCACTCCCCGGATTGACAGCAACGGCGAGCGACGTGATGGGAGCGTAGGTTCCCCACCCTGCGCCGAAGAAATCACCAACGGGGACTTCGACTGAAGGCTTCGATTCTCCGTCCCAATAGATGCGTAGAATGGAAAATCGCCAGGTTCCCGTCGGGGTCATCCAGATGTGCTGAATCGCTCCCGGACCGTCGATCTCGGCCATGGTAAAAGTGGTCTTCTTTTCGATCTTCACCGATGGAGAAATCTTCCATCCCTTGCCAAGATCGCGCGCGGCTTTCTCACCTGTCCCGGTGGTCGCCATTCCACCTTTCCCCTTTTCGCCGGTGAAGTTCTCGGCAGAGATGGATCGTGTCTTGGCTTTCGAGAGACGAGAGAGGTTTCCCAGATTCATATGGAGTCCGTCAAACGGCGCTCCCTGACCGAAGAGTTCGTTCGTCATAAATCCTCCGACGAGAAGTAGGCAAAGTAAGCGGGCGATGCGTGTCATGAGTACCTCCTGGCGATGTGAGTGGGGCTTTCCTGGCAGGCAATTGCTCACGTAAGGTAGCGGATATGGAATTCATCTGCAAGCCAAGCCGCCGACATCGGCGCAGTGCGTTCGGCACCGGATTTTCTTTCTGTTTGCAGGAAAAAAGCAGTATCATGGTATGCTTATATTGATTCACACATTATCACACTCAGCGAAAGGACCTGCTCTTGAAATCACTTCGAATTCTCGGAACGATGGCGTTTCTACTCCCGGCCCTCGTCGTTGCACAGCAACAAGACTTGCCAAAAACGCAAAAAGAAAAAGTCAGCTACAGCATCGGGCTTGACATCGGCAGGAATATGAAACGGCAGATGATCGACGTCGACATACAGAAGCTCACACGAGGCATCCAGGACGCTCTCGCAGACGCGAAGCCGCTCATGACAGACCAGGAAATGCAGGAGTGCATGACCGAATTCCAGAAGGAGGTCATGGCTCGCCTCGAAGAGAATTCACGCAAGCAGGGGGAAAAGAATAAGAAGGAAGGGGATGCATTCCTTGCTGAGAACAAGAAGAAAACCGGAGTCAAAACGCTTCCGAGCGGACTGCAGTACAAGATCATTACCGAAGGGAAGGGCCGGAAGCCAAAGGCGACCGACACGGTTGTGACGCACTACCGCGGCACGCTCCTCGACGGAAAAGAATTTGACAGCTCATACAAACGCGGGGAGCCGGCAACGTTTCCCGTCAATCGTGTCATCCCCGGCTGGGTCGAGGCATTGCAGCTCATGAAGGAAGGGTCAAAATGGCAGTTGTTCATCCCTGGCGAGCTCGCATACGGGCCGCAGGGTGCGGGCCAGGACATCGGTCCGAACGCCACGCTCATCTTCGAGGTCGAGCTGATAAAGGTGCAGTGATTTCCCCGAAGGTTCTTGAAAAAAAATGAGGGCGGGTCAAAAAACCCGCCCTTTCTTTCTTATAGAGGGACTGGCGGGGGAACGAGGTGAAGGCTGAAGGTCGATCCTTTTTTCACCTCGCTGTGAACTGAAACGGTATACCCCAGCATCGATGCAAGCGACCGGACAATTGCAAGACCCAATCCGACCCCTTCCACAGTCTGGTCACCTTTGTGAGTTCCGCGGTCGAACGCCTCGAAGATTGCTCCAAGCTTCTCGTTTGGAATCCCCTCCCCTGTATCCGCCACGTCGATCCGAATCGGGTTCGATCGATCATCAACAATGACTGACACAGCGATCGATCCCTGATGCGTGTATTTCAGCGCGTTGGAGATGAGATTGATGAGAATCTGTTTCAGTTTCACGCGGTCGGTTTGGACCGGTTGTATCCCCGGTGGGATGTTGGAGACGATCGTCACTGACTCGGACCAGACCAATCCTTTCAGCTCCTCGAGGGTTTCTTCCACGAGATGCTTGAGGTCCTCGGACTTGAGATCCGGAGCGCTCTTGCCGCGGGCATGTAGAGAGAGATCGACCACCTGACCGATGAAGAGCAACAGGTGGTTCGTATTGCCGATGATACGCTGGAGGTAGAAACGTTCCTGCTCACTCAGGGGCGTCGAGTTGCTCTTGAGCAGCAGGTTCGCAAATCCGAGGATGGAATTGAGCGGCGTGCGCAATTCATGCGTCACCTGGAGCGTGAGGTTTCGTCCCGTCGCCAGCTGCGCGTCGGAGGCTTCCGCCGGAGCACGATCGTCCTTTCGTCGTTCCAGAGTTGCGATAAGAATGGCACCCGAAACCCACGAATTCTTCTGCACAAGCGGCAGAAGTGTCAGGTGCAGAGGATTGTCGCGAAGCTGAGCAATCGTTCGTACTATTTTCCCGGTGAACGCTTCCCCCACCTGAGCGCGGAGTTCCTGCGATTCCGGGAGAAGCTGGAACAATGACTGACCGACCAGTTTCTCGGGAGTCAGTCCAAGTTCACCAAGGATCTTGCCATCGACGGAGGTGATATTCCAATCCTCGTCGATGGCGCAGAGGATGATCGGCACTTCAGACAGAATGGACGCGAGAAGACGGTCGGCAGAAGGGATTGCAGAGACAGCTTCCGCCGTAAACGGAAGAGTAATCTGTAGCTGCCTGGTACGTCTGGAAGTCCTGGGGAGTGAGGGCTTCTCCGGCCGCGGCCTTCCATCTGGTGGCTGTT
>Ga0233425_10000287_pt1 | contig 133830 bp, 117 predicted proteins | sample Watercolumn_Towu_2_FD_181712 | JGI IMG/M metagenome (GOLD analysis project Ga0233425, IMG submission 181712) | Freshwater microbial communities from Lake Towuti, South Sulawesi, Indonesia - Watercolumn_Towuti2014_140_MG | ecosystem: Environmental > Aquatic > Freshwater > Lake | place...
CCTTGGTTAGCACCGGCCCTCCCGAAAAAGGGCCCATCCTACCGAGGTGGGTCAATTCCATTCCGATGCTGGAGGGTCATTCTCAACCCGTTGCTGACAGCAGTACGGTGACTCGTTTCTGGATGCCGTAGTCTTTCTTGAGAAAAGTACTTTTCCGCAGGAACATCACGCACAGCAGGGGGATGACGTAGGTGAAAATTGTCAGCAACCAGCCGAGTGACAACGTAAGTAGAAGGAATGCATCCATGGTCTTGGGATTGACTGAGACTCGAGGGAAGGCACTGCAATTGCGGTGTGGGCGCGCTACGGACGCCAGAGAATGGCCCGGGCTGGGCAGGCTCCTCGATTGAGCACAGCCTTGAGGTCACTAACCACGAACTTTCCATTCGGCTTCGCAAGCGACTCAATCAGCGCCCATCCGTCTTTCCTGAAATCGATGTGTGGGACGGCCAAGACAATGGCGTCTGCCGGCTTGGCGTCGGAGATTTGGGTGAGGCGGTAACCGTATTCCTCTTCGACCTCTCGACTGTCTGCCCACATATCCACAACTTGGCTACGGATACCCATCGCACTGAGCTTCCGGATAATGTCGGCGACCTTGGAGTTCCGAATGTCAGGCACGTTCTCCTTGAACGTCGTGCCCAGTACGGTAATGATGGTTTCCGGCCCCAACAGGTGATGCTGCGTCATGGCCCGGATGAGCTGGTTGACCACGAACTGGGCCATCCCGTCATTGGTCTCCCGCGCTGCCAGTACCAGATTTGCCGTGAAACCACAGGACGCAGCCTTGTGCGTCAGGTAATAGGGGTCTACCGAAATGCAGTGCCCGCCGACGAGCCCCGGACGGAAATCCAGAAAATTCCACTTGGTGCGTGCGGCAGCCAGGACGTCGTGGGTGTCGACGCCCAGGGAACTCAGCAACTGTGAGACTTCGTTCATCAGCGCAATATTGACGTCCCGTTGGGTGTTTTCCAGCACCTTCGCGGCCTCTGCCACCTTGATGCTTTGCGCAAGATAGACCTTGGTAATGGCCCCGTACACGTTGCCTAGGACTTCGCGGGTCTTGGGGGTATCCCCCGAAACAATTTTGGTAACGGTGGTCAAGGTGTTCTCGCGATCCCCCGGGCTGATGCGTTCGGGTGAGTACCCAACGTGGAAATCCTTGAGGTGCTTGAGGCCGCTGTGCTGTTCCAGCAGTGGCACGCAAATCTCCTCAGTCACCCCCGGGTAGACCGTGCTTTCGTACACTACGATGGCGCCCTGCTTCAGGAAGTGGCCCACCGTCTTGGAAGCCTGAATCACGGGATTCAGGTCAGGCACTCGGGCCGCGTCGACGGGAGTTGGCACGGTCACAACAATAATGTCCGCCTCGGCCAGTACGGACGCATCACTGCTGAAGGAGAGCTTGGTCTCCTGCAGGTCCTTCCTCGTAATTTCGTTGTTTCGGTCTTTCCCAACGCCCAGCTCTTGGACTCGAGCCTCATTGATATCAAAACCGATGACACAGAAGTGGCGGGAGAGCTCCACAGCCAGCGGGGCTCCCACGTATCCCAGCCCTACCACGACGATTTGGGGCGCAGGGGAGCTCAAGCTGGCCGAACCAGCTTCGGTTTCTTGCAGCGAATTTGGCATGGAATTTTTCAGGTGCACCGCGCTAGACAACAGCTGTCCTACTCGCCTCCAAAATACGGGCGAGGTTGAAACAGTCTTTAAGTTGCTATTGGCGACGGATAATCGCGAGAAATAGGAAAAGTTTGGACGCGAGGCGGGCTTTGATGAGTTACCGTCACCGATTAAATTTTACGGGTGAATTGTGCGTGCTTTGAGCATGGGAGATTTCCGGCGTGAAAGTAAATCGCTTGATGATGAACTCCACAGACTGGTCATTTTGTGGCGCCAGACCTTTCGTTAGCCATAGATTAATTTGTGGCCGTGCGTCACCCGTTTTCGGAACATTTTCCGTCTTTATCCACTGCTTAATGACGGCGCCGTTGACATTTTTCGCAGTGAACAGAGCCATTTTCTTCGTCCAGTGAATGCTGTAGATAGTTGCCGAATGATTCACTTCGAAACGGCTAACGCTGCCAGGAGGGCCGGATGGCTGGACAACGAACTGCCCATTCCTTGTTTCCGTGGGCCGCCCCCAGTACGACAGCTCGATGTCCAGTTCACGATGGTTTTGTTCTGCCGAACTGCTGTACGTGAAGAAACCAAATACCGCCTGCCGGTCCATATTGAAGGGATTGGTTTCCACTTCTATCTCATAGGTGCCATAACCCATTGCCTGCGAAAGAGTGACCTCTGAGCAAGCCCAGATCGTTCCGGATTTCCGAATGAACAGATGGAGTTTGCCGTCGGCGTCCACATTCACGAAATCGGGGGTGCCTGCAAACAGATTCGGACCAGGCCCGCTGAATTGCCCTTCGGAAGAGCGCACAAGCCATCGGTAGCCCGAGAACTCCATTTCTCGTGCAGAAGCTGAAACCAGAATGGAAGTGAGCAGCAATGCCGCACACAGATGGCGAAACATCAAGATGACCTTTTATTATCAGAAACTAACAAATACCAAAGATGAGAGCGCCTGCGATAGTAGGAGCAGGGGTGGAGGATCTTTATCCCCTCTGAAGTGGGGCTGTTTAGTAAAGTGCCAATGAAATGGTCGGTTTTGATATTTTTGATTGATTTTTATATGATCTTACCGACAACCTGGATGACATACTCGACATGTTCATTGAATAATGACGATGGGTCTTAGCCAAGATTGGCTGGGCCCCGTAGTCCTGCTACCACCCGCGTAGCCGTCATGGTTACGCGGGTTTTTTAAGGACGTGTGCATCAGTCTTATCGTATCCAGGCAGCAAGACATTTGCTGTCTTAAGCGTGCACGTGCAAAGCCGGTCATCAGAAAGACAAGAATTGTCTCGTTCATCTGCATTCATTCAGATTTGATTGCCCGATTGTGGCCACGATGTGTATCAAATCGTCAGGGGCTGCAGACTTCAGCGTCTAGGCTGGGGGCCTGGTCCGGCGGGTGTCATCCTCGCCGTCGACAAAGCAGACAAACAGACACCCGTTAATGGGTGGCTAAAATCAACCTCAACCCCTGAACCTATTTGGGCAATGCCGCTTCTGTCATCGCCGCAGATTGATGAGTGTTGGCATGGGAAGCCTCGCTGCTTGCGCTCGGTGTTGGACTTCCCTAAAGCGTTTGTGGACCGAAACCGGAGGCGCCCTGCATGTCAGGCGGACACTGCTTGTTTCGGGTGCGATGCAGCGTCACGAAACCCGTTTTGGGAGCCATTTCAGAGCTCAACGTGGGTTGAGCTCACTGTATTGCGCGATGGCAGCAGCCAGGTGCTCGAGCGTTGTTGGCCCACCTGGCTTGACCGTAAAGGCAGCGTAATCGTGCTTCTTTGTTGTCTTGCACGATTCGCGTCACCCACCCGCAGTACCATCGGGCGCGAGCGAGGAGCTCATAGTCTGGGGCGGCTTACCAAGTGCCGAAGCGAGACATCAGATGCCTCGTGACGGTGAGATTCTTCCGAGGCGGGCCAAATGTCGGCCTATCCTCGTAAGGAGGAATTTTGTGTGGCAAACCGTCAAGAGCTTCGTACACCCACCGGCAAACTCATTAGCTATATCGAGTCGGAGTCGACAGGGCGGCTGGTCGGCCGCGCTGCGACGGGGCGGATGGTCGGGTCGTATGATCCGAAGTCGGATGTCACTAGGACACCGACGGGCACCGCTAATGGGAAGGGGAACATGTTGCCTGTTCTGATTCAGATGGCACACTAGCTCCCTATGGTGAGTGGGGCAAAGGCAAGGTGATGGCGCGAGACACGGCCTAGCGCCCTCGTGCATAGAGCTTTGCCGCTGCCCTGGATTCGGCCGCGAATTCGTCGCGCAAGTGCGTGGGCTCCAAGACCTCTGCGAAGGGACCAAAGGAACGGAGCCACCAGTGTAGGCGCTCACTGAGCTTCACCGTGCCGCGCACTATGATGCTACCGTCTGGGTAGTGTTCAACGGTCTGGTCTTGCGATATAGGTGCCTCACAAACTGCGTGGCTTCGCCCATTTGTGAAGCGAACTGCAAGCTTTATCTCTCCGCGCGGGAGAAAGTCGAATTGTCGCTCTTGAGCAATGTACTTTTCCAGCGAAAAGTCCTTGGGGTAAGGAAAAGGCTCGGGGCAGACGCGAGCACTCTCCATTCGGTCCAGTCGGTACATTGCGGGTTCCGGCTTCGAGCCTCGTTTGGCGACCAGATAGACGAAGGAAGCCATCTCGACTAAGCCCAAAGGCATCACTTCCTGCGGCTGTGGCTTCTTTTCAGGGTTCGAACGCGGCTTGTAGACGATTTCCAGGAGTTGTTCCGAAAACAGTGCTTCGGACACCGCGAAGAAGATTGCCTCTTTTACGGTCGGGGCAAGAAGGTGAAAACCGTTGTCCACGGCTGCGACCTTCCTATGCCAGCTAGCATGTCGGCGTCCATCTGGCGTCGCCCCCTGCTTTAGGCGGTCCTCCGCGACTTCAAACAGCCCCCCCAGTGCGGCCCCCACCAAGGTGGGGATTTGCCGACCAGCAAAGCGCTTTAATGTCTGCAGCGCGAGCGCTTCGTCGAAAGTCATCATCGTTCCGGCTTTGGCGGCCACGCCACTGGCACCTTCCTTCTTTTGCCATTCGAGAGTATTTCCAGCCTTGCGCTTCACGACAACTCCCGCCTCAAGCAAAGCTTCGAGCCGCCGTTGTACGGTCTTGACGTGCCGTACTGTCTGGCCGCTGCGTTCCAGTGCATCTGCAACTTGTGGTGTCGTCATCCATCGCTGCGATGAATGCTTCGTGGGAAGCGTTGCAAGAATTGGGGAATCGAGGGAAGACATGGAGCGAGAAGGAAGCTGTCGTACAAGACACAAAATGTCTCATAGCTGCGCTATTGTGACAAGCTGACGGTAGCTGGCGGCGAGCTGAGCGTTGAGCTTTTTGGGAACAGTTTTCCTTTGCAGGTTCTTATGAATGATGCAGCGAAGGGTGTGAGTTGCCCCGCTATCGAGTGGGGCTTCGCTGATGGGGTAAGGGGAGCATAGATGCAAGAGCAGAACGGGCGGAGGCTCTATTGCGCGTCAGACGTAGTTGTGTTTCTGGAGTGCGAACATACCAATACGCTCGCGCTGCGAAACTTTTGCGACCTCGTCCTTAAGAACGAAGGTGAGGATGGGCGTCGCGACTGACATGGCTGTACTCCTGTCGAGGCTCGCGGCGAGTTGCCTCGGTCCTCAACATAGGAAACAGCGCTGGGGGTTCATTCACTTGGTGCTTGGCCGGCGGGCCATATCAGTCCTATGGCCGAACGCGGCCCTCCCGCGGTAGCCATGATCAGGCTCGCACGATTGGGCGGAAGCGGTCGTGCGTCGGAAGTGGACTGGCCGGGCAACTATGACCCAAAATCGTGGCTGATCGCTGGGATGTTAGCCGGCGTAAACGTGCCGCGACCATGCTTCCATTAGCGGTCGCCGTTGCTCAAGCAGGTCTGTTCGGTGATACGCCGCTTCAACTTTATTGGCGACAGTGTGGGCGAGGGCCCGTTCCGCTAGGTCTCGTGCATAGCCGTGTTCGCTAGCCCAATCCCGAAAGCTCGAACGAAAGCCGTGGGCAGTTGCGAAACGGCCGGGCGTGTCGCTTTCTGCCTTAACGCGTCGGAGCAGGGCAGTAAGCGTCATGTCGCTCAATACCTTCTCCTGCGGGGAGGGGAATACTAGTGTGTCGTGCAATTGGGTCCGTTTTAGCGTTTTAACAAGCGTTAGTGCCTTCGCCGACAGCGGAACCCGATGCGGCTCTTTGGCCTTCATGCGGGCGGCAGGGATGTTCCATACACCGGCGTGAAGGTCAAGCTCGTCCCAGGTCGCGCCGCGCACCTCCCCACTGCGCGCCGCGGTCAGAATCAAGAATAGCAGAGCGGCGCGTGTACTGTCGCCCGGCTTGTGTTCGGTCAGATGTGCGGTGACGAATTTCGGCACTTCCCGCCAAGGGATGGCGGGCTGGTGCTCGGGTTTAGCGGATTGCTTGGGGAGGAGGTGGTCCACGACACTCAACGGATTCGCGGTGATATGGCCGTGTGCCCATGCCCATTGCATGACCGCATGCATTCTTTGTCGAGTGCGGCTGGCAGTCTCGGACTTGGTCAGCCAGATTGAGCGGAGCACGTCCGCACAATCGCCAGGACTGATCGCGTCGAGTTTGCGGCTCCCGAGTTTCGGAAATACATAAGTCTCTAGCGTGCTGATCCACTGCGCAGCATGTTTCTCGTTCTTCCAGCCTGGTTTGAGTTCCGTGTGGACCTGCCTGGCAGCCTTCTCGAACGTAAGGGCAGCTGCGGCGACAGCGGCCGCTTCACGCTCCCGGTTGCGCTGGTCAATGGGGTCCTCGCCATTGTCGATGAGCTTGCGCATGGCGAGCGCCTTTTCGCGGGCTTCGGCGATCGACGTCTCGGGAAAAGTGCCAAGGCCGGCGTCGCGTCTCTTGCCAGTAATCGGACTGGTATAGCGGAGGGTCCATTTGCTGCCTGATGCCGTCGGCGCCAGCATGAGCCCAGTCACTCTTCCATCGAAAACAGGTTTGTCCTTTGGCTTGAGCGCCCTTGCTTGCTTGTCAGTTAGCATCTTTTTTAGCCCATCAACCAGCCCATCAGCGGGAGCTGGAAAGTATCGAATGAGGCTAGATTACTTTGGATGCGAGTGTCGTGCAAGTAATTGAATTAAAAGGGAAAAAATGGACGGAATTGGACTTCTTTGGACGCTACAATGGCGGACTCCGTCTCCGCCACTACATCGTATTGGCGGCGAACCCCGGAAGATCGCGGTCTTCCGGGGTTTTGTTTTTTGGAAAACACCCTTTCACCGCTGCACCTTCCGCGTGTCACTTACACCGAGGGAGAGGCAGCGATGCACATCACCCGCCGAAACGGCGTCGATTACTTCCGCCGACCAAGCGACATCAAGCGACGTACCGCCAGCCCTGCCAGCTACGGTGCCGTGCGCGCCCGCGCGTTCCTGCGAGGCCCAAGTTGCTTCGAAAAATATCCCGAGGCAGACCGCCCCGACGCGCCAACAGTTGCCCCGGGGTGGTCCCATCGGACGAGCAACGACGCCGCTATCGCAGCTTGAGCGCCTGTGGCGTTGCGGTGGCTGAGCGAACGAAGCGGACAGACATGGCGTTCGCCCACTAGTCACAAAGGCTCGCTACGATGCGTCCCGCCAGCATTCCACGGCTTACGGGTTCAACATGCAGCGTCTCAGAGCTTGGGCTTCTGTCAGCTACGCAAACCGCTATCGCATTCTCGATTGGGTAACGGTGCTCACCTCATCAACCGCATCCCGCATACGCTCCGAAACCAGCGCATTTCGACGCGCCATCGACGTCCCTTAGGGATTGACCGGATGCCGCCCCGGACGACTTGATTTTGTTGGGTTTTCTAATTTTTAGTGAATTTTGATTCACTTTGCGTTGACGCGTCCGTACTTGCCTTCGACCGCAAATTGCCCATAATGCAAACGTTTGCAAAAGAAGGAGTTCAAATATGGAGACGCAACAAGCCCGGCCAGCACCGAAGCCGGTCAGCGCGCTGTCGCTGATCGAAGATGAGGATTCGATAACCGAGGTCGTCCTGCAGGCGATGGCGGGAACGGAGGACCTGCGCCTGCGCGGCGTGATGGCTGCGCTGGTATCGCACTTGCACGCCTTCCTGCGTGAGGTCCGGCCGACCGACGAGGAATTTGAGCGGGCGCTGGCGTTCATCGCCGCCCTCGGCCACGCCACGCATGCCACAAATAACGAAGTGGTGCTGGCAGCCGATGTGCTTGGCTTGTCGACGCTGGTCACGACGATCAACAACAACACGAATGGCGGACGCACGCCCGGCGCGTTGCTGGGGCCGTTCTATCGCGCCAACGCGCCGCGTTATGCGTGTGGCGACTGCGTCGTGCAAGACGAGTCGCCTGGCCTGCCGCTGTTTGTTAGCGGCACGGTGCGCGCCACTGACGGTTCGGCGCTGCCCGGCGCGATGGTGGAGGTCTGGCAGGCGTCGCCGGTGGGCCTGTACGACAACCAGGACCCGCGCCAGCCTGACCGCAACCTGCGCGGCGTGTTTCATACGGATGCCGACGGCAACTATCACTTCCGTACCGTGCGTCCCGCGGGCTACCCCGTGCCGACCAATGGCCCGGTGGGCACGTTGCTGGCCGCCCAGCGTCGCCATCCGTACCGCCCCGCGCATATTCATTTCATCGTGGCCGCACCCGGCTACCGCACGCTGGTGACGCAGGTCTTTGCCGACGACTCCGACATTCTTGAGACCGATGTCACGTTCGGCGTGCATCGGCAACTGGTCGGCGCGTTTCAGCGAGTCGAGGTGGGGCGCAGCCCGTGGGGCGACCTGCCGGCGCCGTTCTACACGCTGAAGTTCGACTTCACGCTAGAGCCAGGCGAGCAAACCTTTCCGACCCCTCCCATCGATTGACCACACGGCTGAACGCCTATTTACCGCGCCATACCATGACCACTCACTCACTATCCGACAAGATTGCCGTCATCATCGGCGGCACCGGCGGCATCGGTTTTGCCGCTGGCCGCGCCCTGGCCGATCTGGGCGCCAGCGTCGTGCTGACCGGGCGCGATGCCGCGCGTACCGCGAAGACGGTCGAAGGGCTGCCCGCCGGCAACCACATGGCAGCGTATGCCGAGGTGGCCGACAGCGCCTCGCTGCGCAAGCTGGCTGCCGACGTGCAGCACCATTACGGCCGCGTGGACATTCTCGTCAACACATCGGGCTTCACACGCGCCATTCCACATGGCGATCTCGATGCGCTCGACGACGACCTGATCGACGAACTCTTTGCCGTTAATTGGCGCGGCCAGTTTGCCGCCATTCGTGCCTTTGCGCCGGCATTGCGAGCCAGTGGTGCCGGCTTGGTCGTCAATGTCGGGTCGATTGCCGGGCGCACGGGGCAGGGCAGCAACGTGGCCTACTGCGCCGCGAAGGCGGGGCTGGACGTGATGGCGATGTCGCTGGGTCGCGCGCTGGCGCCCGAGATCCGCGTCCTCAATGTCTCTCCGGGAGTGGTCGATACGGCCTTCGTTCCGGGGCGCGACAGCACGTTCAACGAGCGGGCCGCCAAGACCACGCCGCTGCGCCGCATTGGCCATGCGGAAGACGTTGCCGATGCCATTGTCGCGTGCGCGACCTCGCTGCGGTTCGCCACGGGTACCACGATTGTGGTCGATGGCGGCCGCCAGCTTGGCTAGTACTTTCTCAGGCCCTTAAATTCCATTCTTCCATGCACGCAAGAAAGACCATCATCACCTGCGCGGTGACCGGCAATATCGTGACCCCCGAGCAGCACCCCGGACTCCCAGTGACGCCGGCCCAGATTGCCGACGCGGCGCTTGAGGCGGCTGAAGCGGGTGCGGCCGCGGCGCACATTCACGTTCGCGATCCGCAAACGGGGCGGCCGTCAATGTCGCTCGACTACTACGCCGATGTCATCGACAGGATCCGCGCGCGCAATCGCAGCCTGATCATCAATCTCACGACGGGGCCAGGCGGGCGCTTCGTGCCCGACGAGAACGAACCGCGCGTCGCCGCGGCAGGCACGACGCTGCTGCACCCGCTCAAGCGCGTCGAGCATATTGCCGCCTTGCGCCCCGATGTGTGTTCGCTCGACCTCAATACCATGAACTCGGGCGGTGACGTCGTCATCAATACACCCGCCAACGTCCGCAAAATGGCCGAAGTGATTCGCGGCGCGGGGGTCATGCCGGAGCTGGAGATCTTCGATTCCGGGGACTTGAACATGGCGCTCGACTTCATGCGTGAGGGGGTGCTCGAGGGCCCGGGTTTGTGGACCTTCGTGCTCGGTGTGAAGTATGGCTTCGCGGCCACGCCCGAGACGATCTTCTATGCCCGCAACATGCTACCGGCAGGTGCTCAATGGTCCGCGTTCGGCGTCGGCCGGGCCGAGTTTCCGATCGTCGCGCAGGCCTGGCTGGCCGGCGGCCACGTGCGAGTGGGCCTGGAAGACAACATCTACCTGGAAAAAGGCGTGCTGGCGCCGAGCAATGCTGCGCTGGTGGCCAAGGCGCGGGACATCGTCAAGTCGCTGGGCGGAGCGATCGCATCGGCATCCGAGGCGCGCGCGCAGTTGGGTCTGCGCGAAGCCTGAGCGCCGCGCACTTTTTAAACATTACTGATCATCCATACATCATGAACACCATTCAGGTTCAACGGAAAGCTTCGACCATCGACGCGCTCGAGCTGTCGCTGGTCGGGATGCCGCGGCCAGAGGCAGGCGCGGGCGAGTGCATTGTCGAAGTGGTTAGCGCGGGCGTGAATCCCAGCGACGTCAAGGCCACGCTCGGCCTGATGCCGCATGCCGTCTGGCCACGTACGCCGGGACGCGACTACGCAGGCGTCGTTATCGATGGCCCTGGCCAGTTGATCGGGCAGCAAGTGTGGGGCAGTGGCGGCGAGCTTGGCATTCGCCGCGACGGTACGCACGGCAAGTACCTGCGCATCGGCGCGGAGGCCGTGCGCGCCAAGCCGCACGCCATCTCGCTGATCGAAGCCGGTGCCGTGGGCGTGCCGTTCATTACGGCTTATGAAGGCCTGCGCCGCGCCGGCATGCCCAAGGCGGGCGACGTGGTGCTGGTCGCCGGCGGCAATGGCAAGGTTGGCCAGGCCACGATCCAGATTGCCACCGCGCTCGGCGCACGGGTGTTCGCGGTGGAACGCAAGTCGGAGCCGTACCGTGGCCACGCCAGTAGCGCGGTGCGCATGATCGATGCCAGCCGGGAAGCCATTGCCGAGGTGGTGCGCGATGAAACCGGCGGCCATGGCGCGGACATCGTCTACAACACGGTGGGCAGCCCCTATTTCGAGCAGGCCAACCTGGCCATGGCGATTGGCGCCACGCAGATCTTCATCTCGACCATCGAGAAGCCTGTGCCCTTCGATATCTTCGCGTTCTACCGGGGGCAGCACACCTATGTGGGCGTGGACACGCTGGCAATGGACAGCCAGGCCTGCGCCAAGATCCTCGACGCCCTGGCGCCGATGTTCGCCGCCGGGCAACTCAAGCCGTTTCCGGTGCTGCCCGACTATACCTATGCGCTGGCCGACGCCAAGGACGCCTATCGCGCGGTGCTGCAGGGCGCCCCCGAACGCGTGGTGCTGACGCCATGAACACGACCCGATTTGCCGAGGCACCGGCCTACCATCCGGCCAACCACGACGGCATGCATTGCCTGCGGCTGCAAGGGCACGAGGCGGGGCCGTCGGAGGCGCTGTGGATGGGCGTCTCAGTGATCCTGCCGGGCGGCCATACGTCGCTCGATGCGTCGCCCGTTGAGAAGCACTATGTCGTGCTGGAAGGCACGGTCTGTATCCGCACCCCGTCGGAGACCGTCACCCTGGGGCGGCTCGACTCCGTGCGGCTGGCGCCGGGGGAAGCCCGCCAGGTATCCAATCCGTCCAACCTGCCAGCCATGCTGCTGCTGGCCATGCCGTATCCGCCGCGCGCCGTGCCATAGTTTTTTTAGCGGATCTGCAAACGTTTGCAGATCCGCGTCGTCCGCCACGACCCATAACAAAGGAGGAGACCCAGGATGCAAAGAAGAACTTTCCAACGTCGCCGTCTGGCGCCGCTGGCGCTGATGTCGGCCGGCGTTGTAGCGCCGGCCATGGCAGAAAACAGCGTCACCATCTACGGCCGGCTCAATACGGCCATCGAGTACTCCAGTGCCAGCACGTCCACCGATGGCACCAGGCTTGGCGGCAGGGCGCGGCTGACCAACAACCGCTCGGTGTTCGGGTTTCGGGGCGAGGAGGATCTGTTTGGCTCGCTCAAGGCCGTCTGGCAGATCGAAAGCAATGTCTCGCTCGATACCGGCCAGGGGCAGATCGCGGGGCGCAACTCCCGTGTGGGACTGCAGGGCGACTACGGCCTGGTGTTCATGGGGCACTGGCAGACGCCCTACACCGAATCAACCGCCAGCTACGATCCGTACTACCCAACAACGGCTGGCTACATGGCGCTGATTGGCAACGGATCGACGTCCAGCTCCGACAACGTGCAGGACACCAGTTCCTTCGACCGGCGCCAGAAGAACATCGTGCAGTACCGCTCGCCCCAGCTCTGGGGTGCCAGCCTGTGGCTGGGCTGGGGGCTGCCGGAGGAGAAGACCACCGTCCCGAGGAACCCGGCGCTGTACTCGGCGGCGCTGGTCTACGACCAGGGGCCGCTTAGCGCGACGCTCGCATACGAAATCCACCAGCATTACCAGGCGGCCGGGCGCAACGACGATGCCCTGAAGGTGGCGCTGGCCTACCAGTTACTGCCGGGCACCCGTATCGCTGCGGTCTACGAACATCTGCACTACCGCACCGATACCGGGGATCTGCAGCGCAACGGCTACTACGCGTCCCTGGTGCAGAAGCTCGGCCCAGGCAGCGTTCGCGTGGGCTTTGCCTTCGCACCGAACGGGACCGGATCGTCCACTGACACGATCGGCTTCTTCCGAAGCGGCCCGGAAACCGGTGCCATGCAGTTCACCGTGGGCTACGACTATCCGCTTTCAAAGCGGACGGCGCTATTTGCCTACTACAGCCGCATCAACAACAAGAAAAACGCGATCTACGACTTTGCCATCAACGAGCTTGGCGTCAAGGCCGGCGCCGATCCGCAGACGTTTGCGCTCGGCATGCGGCATTTCTTCTGACGCCACGACACGTCACTGTTGCGAGGAGACCATCATGATTCGACAGCTTTTCCGCCCCCGTACGCTCCAGCCCCTTGCCGCGTTCGCGCTGGCGGCAGCGGTGGCTGTACCGACAATGGCTGGCGCGCAGCCGCAGTTTCCTGCCAAGCCGATCCGGCTGGTGGTGCCGTTTTCCGCTGGCAGCGCCACCGACATCCTGGCGCGCATCATCGCCACCAAGATGGGGGAGGGCGGCCATTGGCAGGTCGTCGTCGACAACCGTCCGGGCGCGGGCGGCACACTGGGCGCCACTACGGTTGCCAAGTCGGCCCCTGACGGCTACACGCTGATCCTGGTGTCCGTGGGGCACGCCATTAACGCCACGCTCTATCCGAAGCTGGCTTATGACACGGTGAAGGACTTCGCGCCCGTATCGCTGGTGGCGTCGGTCCCAAATGTGCTGGTGGTCAATGCGGCCAGCCAGTACAAGTCGGTCCGCGACATTGTCGCGGCGGCCAAGGCCAGGCCGGGTGCGATGAATTTCAATTCGGCCGGATCGGGCAGTTCCACGCACCTGAGCGGCGAGATGTTCAAGATCCAGGCGGGCATCGACATCATGCACATCCCATACAAGGGCACGGGTGAAGGATTGACCGATGTGATGGCGGGGCGCGGCGACATGATGTTCGCGCCGACCGTGTCGGCGATGCCATTTGTCCGCCAGGGCAAGCTCCGCGCGCTGGCGGTGACCACGCCCAAACGGGCCGCCGCGCTGCCCGATGTCCCAACCGTGGCGGAGTCCGGGCTGCCGCACTATGCCTTCGACTCCTGGTTTGGCGTGCTCGCGCCAGCTTCGACGCCCAAGGAGATCGTCAACGCGATCAACGCCGAAATCGGCAAGGCGCTGGCGGCGCCGGACGTGCGCGAGCGCCTGGCAGCGCAGGGCGCGGGACCCCGACCCAGTACCCCGCAGGAGTTTGCCAGCTATATCCAGGCCGAAATCGTCAAGCTGGCGCCGGTGGTCAGGCAGTCGGGCGTGCGCGCCGGGGAGTGAAGGGTGCAGGCACGGCAGACGCTAGAATGGCGGACCTCAATGAACCAGCCTGGCGTCCGCCGTCCCATGTCCGAGCGCAAACGCGTGACCATCAAAGACCTTGCCGCGGAGGTCGACGTGCATTATTCCACGGTGTCGCGTGTGATGAACCCGGCAACGCGCCACTTGGTGGCCGAAGAGGTGGCCTCTCGTATCCTGAAGTTGGCCGAGGCGCGCGGTTTCCGCCCCAACCGCATCGCAGCCGGGCTGCGCACGCAGCGCTCCGGGCTGGTCGGGGTGATCCTTCCCGATATCGCCAACCCGGTGTTCCCGCCAATCCTGGCGGGCATCGAATCGGTGCTTTCACGGATGGGCTATGTACCGATCGTCGTGAATGCCGGCACCGAGCGCGCGCGCCAGCGCTTCGTCGTGGACCAGATGCTGGCTCGCCAGGTGGAAGGGCTGATCCTGGCGACAGCCGAGCGCGACGATCCGCTGCTCGACTACTGCGTGAAGGTGGGCATCCCCGTGGTGATGGTCAATCGCGGCGAACCCACGGGAAGGGCGTCATGCGTAGTGAGTGACAGTGCGCTGGCCATGGGGCTGACGGTCGATCACCTGGTGTCGCTGGGCCATCGATGCATCGGGCATATCGCCGGCCCGGCCAGTACGTCGACAGGCGAGTCGCGCCGGGAGGGCTTCCTGCATGCAGTGAAGCGGCATCGCCTGCGCCGCGCCCAGTATGTGGTCGTCGAGGCGGAAAGCTATGGCCGCGAAGCAGGTCGCAAGGCCTGCGCGCAGTTGTTTGAAGCCTTGCCGAGCCTGACCGCCATCGCCGCTGGCAATGACCTGGTGGCGATGGGGTGCTACGACTATCTGCGCGAGCACGGCATCCGCTGCCCGGATGACGTTTCCATCGTCGGTCACAACGACATGCCGTTCGTCGATGCGCTGACGCCGCCGCTTACCACCATCCGCATCCCCGTACACGACATGGGCGAGCAGGCCGCAGAGCTGCTGCTGCGCCGGATCGCCAAACCACTTACCGCCAGCGTCGTCGTCGAATTACGGCCGGAGCTGGTGGTGCGCGGGTCCACCGCGGCACCCCCGGCAGCCAGCTAGCGCAGGTGAAGCGGGTTCGCGCGGCGGCTACGGGGGCGAGTGCAGCGCGCATGCCGGCTCAAAACGCGCATGGAATGCAACGTAGGGACCCGCCGCCCGTCATTCAATGCACGGGAATCGCGGCATTGAGGATCAGCACCATGATCAGTCCGACAGCCGCAACGATCGACTGGACCACAGAGATGGTCTTTGTCGCTTCGCTCATGGTCATGCCGAACGATTCCTTGACCATCCAGAAACCCGCGTGATTGGCGTAGTTGAAGAACAGCGATCCGCAACCGATCGACAATGCGAGCAGTGGCAGATTGAGGCTCGGATCGCTGCCGGCGAGCGGTGCCAGCAGGCCCGCGGCGCCGACGATGCCAACGGTGGCCGACCCGGTCGAGACCGATAGCAGCATCGCGATCAGCCAGCCAAGGATAAGCGGCGGGAATGCGAGTTGCTGCGTCAGATGTACGATGGCGTCGCCCACTTTAGCGCTGGTGAGCATCTGCTGAAACGCGCCGCCGCCCGCGATGATCATGATGATCGAGGCAATCGGCTTGAGGCTGCTGCCCAGCGCGCCGCGCAGTTTCTCGGCATCGCCGCCGCGCGAGAGCACCAGCGCCACAATCGCGAACATCACGCCCAGCAACATGGCGATCAACGGATTGCCGAGGAAGCTTGCCGCGTGCAGCACGGCGCTCCCCTTGGGCATCACCGTTTCGGCAATCGCATGCGCGAGCATCAAGATCGCGGGCAGCAATGCTGCGAGCACGCCGGTCCCGACGCCGGGCTGCCGGGCGGCAGCCGCTTTCTCCGGGAGGGTGAACTGGTCCAGGAGAGCCTGATCGGGCCGGGTATTCATGCGAGGCGAAATGAGGGCGCCGTAAAGTGGACCGCCAAGAATCATGGCGGGAATCGCCGCGATAAAGCCGTACAGCATCGTGGGCCCCACGGATGCTTTCAGACTGGCGATGGCCGTCAGCGGACCGGGGTGGGGCGGCACCATGCCATGCATGGCGGCCAGCGCGGAAATGACCGGGACCCCCACATAGACATAGGCCGAACCCTTGAAGCGGCTGTTGCTCTCCAGTTTGCGGGCGACACTGAAGATCAACGGCAGCATCACCACCAGACCGACTTCGAAGAACATGGGAATGCCGACGACAAAGGCCACCAGTGTCATCGCCCACGGGATCATCCGATCCGAAGTGCGCTTCAGAATCGCATCTGCAATCTGCTCTGTGGTCCCGGCATCGGCAAGAATCTTGCCGAGCATGGCGCCGAGCGCAATCACTACACCCACCGCGCCGAGCGTTTTGCCTGCACCATCGACTAGATGCTTGACGATGCTTTCCGGGGCCATGCCAGTTGCGAAGCCGACGCCAATGGAAACGATGAGCAGCGCCAAGAGCGGGTGCATCTTGATTCGCGACACGATGAGCGCGACGAGCACGAGTACGCTGACGAGGGCGGTCAGCAACAATTGAATATCCAGGGGTGTCATGAGGTGTTAAGGCGAGACAGCGAGGGGTCCATTATCTTTCTATTAGTCATTTGAGTGGAAGATTCCCCTCATAGGACCCTCAAACAAGCCCTCGCCCTCGGGCGGATGAGCAGCATGATGCGTTACTGGCTGTGAGAACTGTACAGCCGGGTTTCGATCTGGTCCCGGCATCGGGCCGCAGTTTTCCTTCTGGGCTGACTCCATGACCCGCCCGCGCAATCCCGCTAGGCGGAGTACAACATTTCATCGATGGTTGGAATCGCTTTAAAAGCCGGTTTTGCGAAAAAATAGCCTTGCATCAGACGCACTCCATGCGCAACAAAGAAATCACGCTCGCCTTTGGTTTCGATGCCTTCCGCAACCACGCGGATGCCGAGGTCGTGGCACATCGATATGACACTTCGCACGACGCGCTGACGCACGCTGTCAGTGTCGATGCCGCGGAGAAGTCCCATATCGAGCTTGATGATGTCGGGCTGAAAATCTACCAGAAGCGCAAGTCCCGAGTAGCCCGACCCAAAATCATCGATTGCAGTGAGAAAGCCGTATTCCTTGTAGGCTCTAAAAATATCGACCAGGTGATTTCGGTCCGCAAGATGTTCACCCTCGACCGTCTCGAAGATGATTCTTTCAATCGGGAAACCATTCGCCTGCGCCGCGTCCAGGGTGCTTCGTATGCAGACCTCCGGCCGATAGACCGCGTTGGGCATGAAATTGATTGACAGAAACGCGTCCAGACCTAACGCCGCAGCACTGGCGATTGCAGTCTGCCGGCACTGTTGGTCGAACTGGTATTTCGTTGCATCGTCGATTTGCGATAGCACCGAATGCGCAGATTCCCCGTTTGCACCGCGTACCAGCGCCTCGTACGCGAACACCGCTCTGGCATTCACGTCGACGATTGGCTGAAATGCGAAATCGATCTCAACTGGCAAGGGTTTCGTGTCCTTGCATCCAGAACATCTATTCGATTGACTGGCCACAGCGTCGTGGCCATGAATCTTGAAAGAAGCCATTTCTCTTTGCGCCGTTTCTATTTTCTGTTTGGGATTGCACCTACCGGCGCCGTGGCCCGGCACCCGTGGAGTTGGAGCGGGTGCCTTCTTCTCTGACAGAAAGCGCTACGTCCTTCGGCCCCGCAGTGGCGCCGCGCACACAATTTCGCCCCGCTTGTTTTGCGGCATAGAGGGCGCGGTCACCGGCAGCCAACAGGGCTTGCAGTGTCGGGTTTTCATCACCGAGACTCGCTACGCCAAGACTGATAGTCGCTTTGAATTGTCCGACAGCCGTGTCAATAAGTGCTTGCTCGACGGCGATGCGCAGTCGCTCCGCGACCGCCATTGCTTCCTCTGCTGTGGTGGACGGAAGCAGCAGGACGAATTCCTCTCCTCCGAGTCTCGCGACAATGTCGGACCTTCCCAGAAGCGCTTTTGCTTCACCAGCAATCCGCTTCAAAACCTCGTCGCCAGCCTGATGGCCGCCCGTGTCATTGATCCGCTTGAAGTGGTCGGCGTCCAGCATAACCAGCGACAATGCCCGGCCGTGGCGTTCGGCCCGTGCAACTTCGGACTCCCCGATTTCAAAGAAGTGAGCGCGGTTCGTTACGCCGGTCAGGTGATCTGTTGTAAGAAGCCGCGCGAGGTTGTCGCTGTGAACTTTTCGTTCCGTAATATCCCTCAACACCACCGAATACCCGGAAATCTCGTCGTCCTCCTCACGAAGCACAGAAACGAGAACTTGCCCCCAATAGCGCCGACCCGCTTTCGATTCGCACCAGAACTCCTCTACGTGCCAACCATCTTCGCGCGTCAGCGCGATGTGCTCGGGTGAACGGTGCAAAACAATCTCGTCGTTGGCATAAAAGCGCGACAGCGTATGCCCGACAACTTCCGCCTCACGAAAACCCGTCAAGCGCTCAACAGATGGATTCCAGCTATCGATGCAGCCGTGGGCATCGAGCGTAAAAAACGCAAAATCGTTGACGCCGGTATAGATTCCGGCAAGCCATGACTCGGTTTGTCGTGCTCGGCGCTCAGCGGCAACCTGGCGGGAAATGTCCGTCAACACCATCATCAGCACATCCACATTCACTTTGATGATGGAACATGCCAGGACGACTGCGCCATCCTTGGCCGGGGTTACGAAAACCCGATGGTTTTCACACACAGGCCCCCGCTCCGCTTCGAAACTGGCCACCAGATGGCGCAGCTCTGGGGCCACCGACGCAAGGCTGTCGAAAATATTCTCGATGTTCCCGCCCTTTACCAGAGGCATGAGCAGTTGCGCGGCAAGCGGATTCATCATGTCAACGCGGCCAGATTTGTCGCAGCGAACAATCCCGACCGGCGATAGATACATGAATGAGAGCAAGGATTCGTACTCGGACTCCACGTCGTTCTTGTCGGTATTCGGCCCGCTCAATTTGCTGTCCTCCGCTCGATCAGGACAAAGCGGGTCGCGCAGCCGTGCGCTTTCAGCAGCCTCAACCGTACCGGCGTCGGGCGCATGCGCAAGGTCAGGACGTAGGGAATGATGTCGTCGAGCTCGTCCGCGTCGTCGAATCGTTGCGCAACCATGAAGTTGTTCATGCACGGCGCGACTTCTTCGAAAAAATGCTTGCCTAGCACTCGCTTCGGACTCAAGCCCGCGTTTGTCGACTCGGTGGCGTTATAGACGGTAACAGTCCCGTCCAGCGTAAATCCGATTACGCCGAATGGGAGCGCATCTACCTCTTCGGCAGCTGATGTAGCCAGTTCCTCTATTCGCACCTCTTCGAATTTCTGGTTCACCTCTTTTCCTTTCTGGATCTACTTTTAAAAAGTTGAACACTCTGGAACATTTAGCCAAGCACGTATGTAACGTCGGCAGGCCTCAACGAATAACAAATGGAATGCAAGCATAAAATCTGGCCTACCATGTCATCGGCTGAAAAAGCTAAGACTTTAGCGCAGGTGCCAGAAAGTTGTTCAGGAGCCCGGGAAGCCTCTAGCCGACCGATTCATGCCGGCCGGCCACGTCCTCCTATGCGCCCCGGGGGGGCAACCGAAAGGCGGAGGGGAGCGATCGCACTACCGCGCTTCAAGTCTGTCCAGACGCAGTCGGTGGCGTGAATCCGTCAGCCGCCATAGCGCTAGCCATGCGGCAAATACAACTGCGAGAATGCTTCCCCCTGATAGCAGGAACATCAGCAGAATCTGGTAACGAGCTGCCTCGATCGGGTCCATACCCGCCAGGATCTGGCCGGTCATGATCCCTGGAAGGGTAATGATGCCGGCGGCGGCCATCGTGTTGATGGTCGGTAGCAGTCCACTTCGAACTGCCTGCCGCAGAATCGGGCGGAGCGCGGTCTGCCGGTCGGCACCAAGTGCCAGCCGCGCGTCGATGGCCTGACGTTGATACCAGGCGGCATTGAACGTCGTCTGCAACGTCAGGCTCGCTGCATTCATCGCATTGCCAAGGATGATGCCGGCCAGTGGGATGGCGTGGCGAGCGTCGTACCAAGGGGAAGGGCGCAGCGCTGTCACCAGGGCCAGTACGGTAATGAGGATTGTCGGGGCGCTCACCGTGGCCAGCCCCAAGAGGAATTGCCAGCGACGGTCCAGACGCCGCTCCTGCCGGCTTCCCGCTTCGCGGGCCGCGGCAAGAATCATTGCAACGACGAGCAGGAGGGTGATCCAGGGAGATGCGATGGCGAATACGGCGCGCAACACCAGGCCGACGAGAAGCAATTGCACAACCATGCGAACTGCGCCGAGCAGCAGCATGCGATGGATCCCCAGGGACAACGCCACCGACAGGGCAGCTCCGGCGACGATAAGCAGGCTCGCTAGAACCAGGTCTCCTGAGGTAAGCAAAATGGGATTCATGCGGAGACCCTCTCAAGGCCGGTGGCGCAAAGACGAACGCGATCGCCCTGCAAACGGATGGCCTGTTCAGGACTGTGCGTGACGACAAGCAATCCGGTCCCGTCGGCCATCAGCCCCTTCAGTAGTGCTTCCACCGCCAAGGTGGAATCCTCATCGAGGCCCGAGGTCGGTTCATCCAGTAGCAGGAACCGTGGACCGAGGACGATTGCTCTCAGCAACGCCAGTCGTTGGCGCTCTCCGGTCGAGAGATGGCTGACGTGCGCGGTCAGGATATCGGTGCGCAGACGCAGCTTGACCAGTAGCGGCGCCAGCGCCGACGGCGTGCAGGTATCGAAATGGCTGAGAACATCGTCGGCCCACCAGCCGGATTCCGCGGCAACGTATGTAACCTGGCGACGCCAGGCCGGCCCACTGAGGCTGTCGCGAGACATGCTGCCGATGCGGACGTCGCCCGTACTCGGAATCAGATCCGCGATCATCCTCAACAGCAGACTCTTTCCAGATCCCGATGGGCCCGATAGGGTCGTGCACCGTCCGCTGAGTACGTCGAAGTCAAACGGGCCGCGGCCGTGGCCGGCGAGTTGGCGGATGTGGAGGTGGCCGTCCATCTGGCGCTAGACGCTGTAGGTGGGACGCATAGGATACCTGCTCTCGCTTAAGCGAGGATTTTGCCGGCATGCGGTCCACTGTGATCCCGCCGCCGTAAATGGCAATCGAAAGCTCAACCTCCCTCACGCTGCAGTCGCCAGGGCGCCGGTCCTCGCCACAGCTGCCAGTGTCTGCCGGATGCCTTCCTGATAGGACGTCTTGCGAATCGGGCCGATCAGTTGCCGCAGCGCTGAATCGTCCATGATCAACGGCTCGGTCATCAGATAGTTCATCTCCACCATCTCTCGCATGAATGGGTTGAACAGACCGATCAGGCGCAGCATCGTCTTGCCCGCCACGCGCAATTTGAGCTTTCTGCCCGTCAGCCGCTCCATCTCCGACACCAGCTCGCGCTGCGTCGTGACGCCCGCACCGGCCAAATTCCAGATCTTTCCGAACGCAGCGGGCGTATCGAGCAGCCGGGCGACGACCGGTCCCACGTCGGGCACGAAGACGAACTCGTGCGGGCAGTCGATCGGCCCGACCATGTCTGCGGTGCCGCCATTCACCGCCGCCAGCGCTGCGCGGTGCAGCAGGCTGGCTTCCACGCCCGGGCCGTAGAAGTCCGGCAAGCGCAGGACGGTCGCGTTGATGCGGCCGGCTTTATGCGCTTGCATCAGCAAGTCTTCCTGCGCCTTGCGCATGCGGCCCTTGAACGTGTGCGGCTCTCGCGGGTGGTCCTCGCGCACCGGATTGGATCTTGCCCTGCCGTATGGGTACACGGTGCCGATAAGGATGATGTTCTTGACCCCCGCCGCGACGGCGCCCTCAATCGTTTTTTGCATCAGTTCGGGATGCAGTTCGAACTGCCAGTAGTTCACGCCGACCATGTACACGAGCGTCTCGATGCCTTCGGCCGCCGCCTGCACCGACGCGGGCGAGTTCGGGTTCCACGTGACGATCTCGGCGAGCGGGTCGGCGCCGAACGCCTCGCGCAGGCTGGGTTCGCTCCGGCCGACCACGCGATAGGAACGCCCCTCGCGACTGAGAGCGGCGGCGATGCTTTGACCGATGACGCCTGCGGCGCCGAACAGGGCTACTTTCGACATGACGGTTCTCCTGGGATTTCGATGGATTGCGCCGTTGGAAGCCGTAGATTGCCAAATGGACGGGCAAACGAAAATTGCCTAGAATCGCATCGCCGCTATAGAAAAATGCATACCATGACGCAAAGCGAACCGAACTGGGAGTGGTACCGCACCTTTCTGACGGTGCTGGAGACTGGTTCGCTGTCGGCGGCGGGGCGCGCGATGGGTCTGACCCAACCGACCGTCGGTCGCCACATCGATAGCCTTGAATCGGCGTTGGCATTGAAGCTTTTTACGCGCTCGTTCGATGGCTTCGCGCCCACGTCGGCTGCACTCGAACTCAAGCCCTATGCGGCCAGCGTGGCCGCTACCTCCGCGGCGATCCTCCGAGTGGCCAGCAGCCACGGCTCAGGGGTTCGCGGCACGGTGCGCCTGAGCGCCAGCGAGGTGATTGGCGTAGAAGTACTGCCGCCGATCCTCGCCAAGCTGAGAAATGAGTACCCGGAACTGATCATTGAGCTCGTTCTGTCGAACAAGGTGGACGATCTGTTGCATCGCGAGGCGGACATCGCGGTGCGCATGCTCCGGCCCACGCAGGACGCATTGGTCGCCAAGCGCGTAGGCGGTATCGAACTTGGTTTACATGCCCACAAACGCTATCTGGCCGCGCATGGCACGCCGAAATCGCTGGAAGCGTTATCCCACCACACGCTCATCGGCTTTGACCACGAGAACGCGTACATTCGCCGACTGCTCGATCAATTCCCGATGTTCTCGCGCGCGGCCCTTGCGTTCCGTGCCGACAGCGACCTCGCCCAGTTAGGGGTCATCCGAGCGGGCCTGGGCATTGGCGTTTGCCAATCGGCGTTGGCCGCACGGGACAAAGCGCTGGTACGCGTGCTACGGAGCGAATTCTCGCTGAAGATGGATACCTGGATCGCCATGCACGAGGACCTGCGCGAAAGCGCGCGCTGTGCAGTGACTTTCGCCGCGCTCGCCGAAGGTTTGAAGGCGTACATTCAGTGAGCCGGTCAGGTGCCCGGTCCCGCTGAATACTCCCGAGATTACGACTCCGCCTCTTTACCGCTTGCCGGTTCGCTGATGACTACTGTATATTTATACAGTGCTCGCCGCAACCGGAAATCTGGCTCATGCCAAGGCCGTACGGCGCCTGCGTTTTTTCTCTCCACCTCCGAAAGGCAATCATGTTCGTGGACCGCACCGAAATCGTCAACGCCGCCAAGGCACTGCGCGCCAGCCAGGAAGAATCGAAGTACAGCAAGCTCGTCGCGCTTGCGAACAAGCAGCTCAAGGCCATGCAAGCGGCCATCCAGAAAGGCAAGGAAGAATTCGAGACCAGGCTGGTGCTCGACATCACCGAAGACAATCCGCAAGCCGCGCTGGAGCCGCGCGCGCAACGGCTCGCCGACGATCTCCGGGCGCAGGGCTACACCGCAACGGTGACCACCTTTGCCGATGTCAGTACCGACCGCAAGGACTGGACGCCGAATATCACGGTTGTCATCGGTCTGGGCGACATGGTTTCCGAAGTCGACGAAGCGACGGCGAAAGCCAAGGTGGCTGCCGAGACCGAAGTCGCGCTGGCCGGCGAGGCTGTCGAGGAAATGGCCTGACGGCACACGGGTGCGTCGCGGCCATTCGCGATATCGCCTGGGCCAGTGCGCAAGGGCGATCGCGCCAGAAAATCGCCGCTGATTTCTTTGTCGCGCATCGCAAGCGAGGTTTCCTCGCGCCCCGGGGCGCGGGGCCTTGATGCGAGGTCTCGCCATCCCGAAGACGGCGCAAAAGATCGCTGCCGACGATCTCTTGCGCGCTCGCACAAAACCGCCCGTTTGACGACACGTAACGGTAAACTGGCGCGGTTTCCGTCACCGGTTCACCTCATGGCCAACGTTATTCTCGATCACCTGCTTGCGCCCATTCCTGGCGATACGCCATATGGTGAAGACATGCTCTTTTCCGCAGAATTCGATCGCATTCAGGAGGCGCGTCGTTTCGACGATCCATCGCTCGATCAAGGCGAATGGGTGACAGACCTCAAGGAAGCCGACTGGCGCGAGGTGGTCAAGATTGGTACGTCGCTGCTGGGCAGCAAGACCAAGGATTTGCGCGTAGCCGTGTGGATGACCGAGGCGCTCTCCAAGACCAACGGTTTTGCCGGTCTGCGCGATGGCTATCTGCTGACGGCGGGGCTGTGCGAGCAGTTCTGGGATGGCATGCATCCGCAGGCCGATGCCGACGACGTCGAATACCGGACCGGCAGCGCCGCATGGCTGGCGGGCCGTTCGCGCCAGTTGATCCGCGAGGTTCCGCTGGTCGATCAGGCAAGCGGCGGCTACAGCTTTATCGACTGGGAGGCGGGCGCCAACCTGGCCGAGGCGATTCGGCGCGACCCCGATAACGCCGATGCGCTGGCGGCCGGCAAGACCACGCTGGACATGTTTGACGCTGCGCGCAAGTCCACGCCGGCCGCATTCCACGCGGCGACGCTGGCGGACATCGCCGGTTGCATAGAAGCCGTTCAGCGGCTTGCCGATGTGCTGGACGACAAGGCTGGCGAGCATTCGCCCAGCTTCCGGCAGGCGCTGGAAGCGCTCGACGCGGTCAAGAATCTGGTCGAACGATGGGTGGAAAAACCGACGACCCCCGCGGAAGACAAGGCGTCGGTGCAGGGCGGACCGGCGGTGCGCCATGAGCCGACGTTCGCGCCGGCCGCAGGTCAAGGATCGGCCGGCAACGGCGCGGGCGGTCCGCTGCGCTCGCGGCAGCAGGCGCTGGCGCAACTGCGCGAAGTGGCCGAGTTTTTCCGCCGCACCGAGCCGCACAGCCCGGTGGCCTATCTCGCGGCCCGCGCTGCACGCTGGGGCGATATGCCACTGCATGAATGGCTGCGCACCGTGGTCAAGGACGATGCCACGCTCTCGCAACTGGAGGAACTGCTCGGCATGCAGCAGGACCCGTCAGCCGACGGCAATTCGTGATGTGTCTTGCGCCGGTGGGCTGCGCAACACGCTGCCCGCCGGTCTGCGCTTACTGGCTGGCCCGGAATTCGATGCGCCGGTTGCGCGCGCGGTTTTCTTCCTTGTCATTGGGCGCCACGGGCTGGTCTGGGCCGACGCCCACCGCACTTAGCGTGGCCGGGTTGATCCCCTTGCCGGCCAGATAACTCTTCACCGTCTCCGCGCGCGACTGGCTGAGCGCAAGATTCAGCGCGCGGCTGCCCGAATTGTCGGTATGGCCGACGATCTCGATACGCTTGCCGGCCAGCTTGGGCAGCACGCCCGCCATCTCGTCGAGCAGCGTCCGTCCCTTCGGCGTCAGCGTGGCGCTGCCGGTTTCGAATTCGACGATGCGGTTGGCCAGCGTCTGATCCAGCAGGTTCTGTCCCGATGCCGGCACGCTCAGGCCGTTTTTGATCGTGTATTGCTGGCCCAGCCCGTTGGACAGTTCCGCCGCCAGCTGCTGGCGCCGGCTTTCGGTCGGCACATCGCCAAACAGTGAGATCTGCGTGCCATCGATGCTGAGCTGGCCGCGCGTGACTTCCTTGATCTGCGGGGAGAGCACCTTCTTCACGCTGGCGGTCCAGTTGGGCGGCGACACCACGCCGCCCACTTCGATCTGGTCGACGACATTGGCCGGCCCATACAGCTCGCGCAGGCGTGCCAGCACCTCGGACTTGGTGGCTTCGTCGGGCACGGCGCCACCGGCCACCACGCGGCCCGCGGCTGCGCCAGCGGCCGGCGTCGCGGGGGCGGAAGCCTGCTGTGCCGGTGCCGCGCCAGCCAGGCAGAACAACGCGCACGCCACGGCCAGCGCGTGGGGGGACATCGAAAAACCCATGCTCATTCTCCGAGGAACACTTCGCGGAACGTGTCGATCGCCGCGCGCAGCGACAGCTGCGGTTGTTCCAGATAGCTGGCCAGCTTGGCCACACCCTGTTTGCCTTCGGCGTGCTGCTCCACCCAGGCCGGATCGTCGATGTCGATGTTCACCGCGGCGTACGCCAGCGGCGACATCACGCCATGCAGCGTGCGCGACGATGCGCCATTGAAGCCGATCACGAGCCGGTCGCGGCCGCCCACATTGCACAGGAAGAACGCCAGTTCGCAATCGCCGCGCCGCAGGAAGCCCGATACCAGGTCCAGCCAGAAGCTGGCCACCAGGCTGCGATAGACCGGATCGGTCGGCAGCGGCAGCGTCAGACCTTTCTCCAGGCGCGCCGCGCCCGACGCGAACACCGGCTCCAGCAGCAGCCCCAGCGCCAGCAGCGTATTGCGCAGGCGCAGCGTCTGGCCTTGTGTCTGCAGCATGTGTTCGAGCCCGGCCACGGTCTGGAAGTCGATGAAGTCCGCGAAGCTGGCGTCGTAGGCCTGCGCGCCCGCGCCGGTTTCCAGCGCCAGCGGCGTTTGCGCCAGCGCGCGCAGTCCCTCGGCGGGGTCGCTGTCGGCCACCAGCGCACGCATCTGCTGGCCGGCGCGCGTCCATAGCCGCGCCAAGGCCAGCGGGCTGCGCGCCATGAAGCCGAGCGGCTTGTCTACCGGCAGCGTGGCCGCCGTCAGGAACGGAAAGCGCCGCGTCGACTGGTCGCTGCTGGCCATGATGCAGCCGGCCACGGCGATGCGGCTTTGCGAGCCGACGATCGCAAACTGCACCGGCTGCCACGCGTCATAAACGCTCTTCCAGCCCGGATCCTCGGACAGCAGTTCCATGCTTTGCGCCAGCCAATGGTCCAGCGTGCCGAGCAACTGCGTGTTGTTCTCGCTTTTCACGAAGTCGCCGCGCGAAGGCAGCTTGCCGAAATAGGCCAGGTTCAGTTGCGTGGAGGGCGTCATTGCGCGCCTCCCGCATGGACGGTCTGCACGGTTTGCGATGGCACGGGCGCGGGCGTGAGCGGCGGCAGCGCCGCCGTGGCGGCGCCGGGCGCAGGGTTGGGAGTGGTGGGTGCGGACGGCGTCGGCACGGCCGCATCGGCGATCGTGGCAGGCAGCTTCATGCCGCGCAGGCCCTGGCCTTGCGGCGCATCCGAATTGGCCTGTGTCTGCGGACTGCTGACGATGCGCAGCGCCACGGCTACCGTGGTGCCGCCCTGGGTCCACGACAGATCGAACGCGCCATCGGGCCGGCGCTTGCGCTGCGCCGTGGAGATCAGGCGCTCCAGGCCGAAACGCCCGGGCTCGCTGAGCACTTCCACGGTGCGGCCGTCAAACGTGGTGGCGGTGATGCGCGCGCCCGGCGATCCCTGCGGATTGGGCCAGACGAAGTTGGTCCACTGCGGCGGCGTGTTGCGATAGCGCAGCTGCTGACCGTCGATCTCGACCGTGTATTCGGTGGTGCCCTGGGCCGGCGACGGCAGGATCTGGAACACTGTCTGCTGCGCCGCCGCGGCACCCTGGCCGCCCGCCGCCGCGCCGCCGGTCAGCGGCGCGATCCAGCGCGTGAAGTTGGTCACGAACTCGGGCACGAAGGTCAGGCCCAGGTCGCCCCAGGTGCGTGCGGCAATCATGTCGCCGCGGCGTACCGACAGCGGGCCGATCGTCGATCCGGCAAAGCGCGCAATGGTGCCTTCGGGGCCGAACACCTGCGCGATCTCGGCCGAGCTGGCTTCGATCTTGGCGTCGGCGGCAAATGGATACTTGGTGGCCAGCGTCTGCATGAACGGCTGGAACACCTGCGCATTCCACACCTTGTTGATCTCGAGCGCGGCGGGGCGCATCGTCACCGCATACGACTGCAGCAGCGGCCGCACCAGGATCGGACGCAGCGTGCCGCGCTGGCTGTCGGTCATGCCGGTCAGCATCTGCTCGTCGACATACTTGAGCGAATCGGCCAGCTCGGACCCGTTGCCTTCCAGCGTCTGCTGCATCAGCTGGCGCGCGCCAGGTCCCGGATCGCCCTGGTTCTTGATGGTATTGAATCGGGTGCGCACCTTGGACAGCGATTCCATATAGCCGCGCAGCAGCGAGCTGTTGTCGTGCATGACGACGATCTTGGCCAGTCCGGCGAACTCCTTGCCGACCGGACCGACGGGCACGGGATTGCCGGACGTGGCGTCGTTGGCTGCGGCGGCGATGGCGTTCGGATCGACATCCACGCCGGACGGTGCGCGATTGGTGAACCAGCGCGTGATCCAACTGAACGCACCGCTGCGCGCCTGCTTGAGGCCGGCATTGACGAGCGACGGGTTGTCCCACGACGTCTGGTCGTAGGCGGTATCGAACAGCTTGCGGATCGGCGAGTTGACCGGATCGCCAAGCAGGTTCATCGCGGTGACGGCCTGGTCGAAACTGGTGAACTCCTGCACCGCCACGCCCTGCATGAAGCGTTGCCACTCGCGCGCGTACTCGGTCTTGTACATCGTCACCAGCGCCTTCTGGATTTGCTCGGGGCTGCCTTCGAGCGTCAGGTCGTCGCGCGCGGCCACGTTCAGCACCCAGTCCTTGGTCTGCAGTTCCTTGTTGGCGGCGTCGCGGATGGCGGGCTGCACATACTGCTGCCAGGCTTCGCGCGTGAACGTGCCCGGTACGGCGTAGCTGCCGGCCACGATGCGCGCACCGTTGTCGCCGACGATACGCGCGACGGTCATCGGTGCGAAGCGCGTCGCCGCGCGTGCCTTGATCTCGGCATAGGCGCGTTCGCGCGCAGGCATGCCGCGCACCACGCGCCGCAGGTTGTCGCGCGTCTGGTCGATCAGCGACAGGTTGCCTTCGAGCAACGGCCAGTTGTCATCGTTGACGCGGCCCAGGAAGAACGAGATGTTGCGTTCGGCAGATCGGATCATCTGCTCGCGCGGCATGTTGCCGCGGTTCTCTTCGAGCCAGCTGCGCCAGAAACGCGTCACCTGGTCGGTCAGATGCGCCACCTCGACGTGGCGCTTGTCGCCGAGCATCAGGTACGTCTTCAGCGCGTTGTAGGCGTCCTCGACATTGGTCGGCGACGCGTCGGCGTAGCGCTTGCCCGGTGCCTGCGCCGCGTTCAGCGCATCGCTGACGGCGCTCGCGGCGCCCGGCATGGCGACGGCGACCGAGGCCGGCGCGGCCGATGGCGCGGCGGACGCGGAAGCCCCGGTGGCCCCGGCGACGACGGGCAGGGCGCCCGGTCCTTGCGCGGCCACCAGCGTGGTCGAGGCGGCGCCCGATTCGGGCGGGCGCACCATCGCTGCAAGCTGGTCCGGGTGCGCGTTCACCTCGGCAAGGAAGCGCTCGATCGCGCCGCCCACCGGCTTGAGCATCACCTGGCGCAGGCCGTTGTAGTACTCGTCCAGCAGCTTGTGCTGCAGCGTGTCGCCCTGGTACAGGCCGAGCGTAAGCGCCACCGGATGCTCGCTGCGATAACGCTCCAATTGCTCGATGCGGTCCTGCAGAATGTCCAGTGCTTCAAGGCGTGCGCGCAGATCGACCCGGTTTTCCTGCATGCGCACGATCTTGTCCAGATCGGCCTGCACATTCGCAGTGAGCTGCCGGTTGCCGATGTAGGACCAGGTCCAGCCGCCCAGCAGCGCGCCCAGCAACACCACCAGGCCAAAGAACGTGACAAAGCGCGCGCGGATCTTGGCCGGGCTGGAGAACTGGCGCACGGTCTGGCGATCGGCGAATACCACCTTCGAGAACAGGTCGCGCAGGAAGAAGCCGTTCTTCGAAAACACTTCCTGTTGTTTGGTGGTGCCGTCGAGCTTCAGTCCGAAGCGGTTGGCGATGCGTTCGGCCGAAATGCTGTTGGTGGCCGATTCCTGCACCGCGCTGGTGAAGTAGAAGCCGCGGAATACAGGCTTGTACTGGAACGGATTGTCATCGAACAGCGTGATCAGGAAACTGCGCAGCGCAGGCTTGATCGAGGCGAATTCCAGCGGAAAACTCAGCAATCCCGGCGACAGCTTGCCGCCGCGCGCCTGCGCAATCTGCGCCACGCTGATTTCCTTCAAGCCGTCGTAGAGTTCGTCGAAGCGGGCGTCGAACGTGCCGGCCACGTCGAGCTTCTCGCCCGGAGCGAACGGCAGCGTGGCGCCCCAAACGCGGTCGCGCTCGTGCTTGTCGCTGTCGCTGAAGAATTCGGTAAAGCCGGTGATCAGGTCGGCCTTGGTGAACATCACGTAGACCGGCGCGATCACTTCCAGGCGCTCGGTCAACTCCTGCACGCGCTGGCGCAGATTCTTCGCCAACTGGATCGCGAACTCGGGGCGGCTCTGCGTAATCTCGGGAATGCTGACGGTCACCACGATGCCGTTGATCGGCGCCTTGGGCCGGTAGCGCTTGAGCAGATCGAGAAAGCCCAGCCACTCCTTGCGGTCCTCGTCGTGCACCGCATAGCGGCCGGCGGTGTCGAGCAGGATGCCTTCGGTGGTGAAGAACCAGTCGCAGTTGCGTGTGCCGCCGATGCCGTGGATTACCGCCTGGCTCTTGTCGGCAAACGGAAACTGCAGGCCGGAGTTGAGTACCGCCGTGCTCTTGCCCGCGGCCGGGTTGCCGATCACGATGTACCACGGCAGTTCATAGAGCGCCTCGCTGCCGGACATCTGGCCCAGCTTGGAGCCCTTGATGGTCTTTACGGCGTCGACCAGGCGGCTGCGCAGCACTTCCACTTCGCCGCGCTTTTCCGATGGCGCTTCCTCGACCGCGTCGTTGGCCTGCTTTTCCAGCATCACGCCGAGCCGCGAGCTGGCTTGCCGGGCGCGCACATGGCGCCAGGCAAAGGTGATCAGCCATGCCACGATCAGCAGGCCAATCGCCACGCCCACCCAGATCAAGCCGAGTTCCAGCGATTTCGCCAGAAACAGCAGGACGATGGTCAGCGCCACGACACCCAGCACGGACAACGTGCGAGTGTGGGTCAGGAATCTGAGGATACGTTGCATAAGGGGCGGTCTGGAACTTTCTATCTCTGGATTGGATCGTGCAGGGTCATGCGGCAACTGCCGCCGCGTCCTGCGCATCTTGAGGGGCCTCTACATCGGCACCGGCCGGCGGCGACATGGCGATCGCGCCGCGCTGCTGTGCGTCGCTGGCGCTGATGGCCAGCACCGGCGCGCCGGCTTCCTGCGTCATCTGGTGAGCCAGCGCCACGCAGAGCAGTGCGCTGGCGGCGCCGGTGTAGCCGCACGCGGCGCCTACCGGCAGCAAATCGGTGGACAGGTCACGGTCCGGGAAGCGATCGGAAAACACTCGCGCTACTTCGAGCGTGCGAACCGGATGCGGCACGATGTCCGCAAGCACCGCGCCGATTTCCGGCGGCTGTGGTTCGGCGGCGTCGCTGGCCGCGGCTGACGCGTTGTCGCCATGTTTGTCCTGGTTGTCGGGCGTCTGCGCGGCGGGCGTCAACTGATTGACCGCTTGTGCAATCAGGTTGGCCAGCACGACCGTGCGCGGCAACCCCTTGTCGGCCGATGGCGCATCGAGCCGGGCCACGCAGGCACGACCCAGTTGCGTCGGCGCGCTGGCGTCGTCCACGCCGATCTCGCTGGCGAACGACGCGACGGGGGGCGCCAGCAGCAGGCCCGCAGCGGCTTCCGCCGGCACCACGCCGTGCGGGCAATCGGGGCCGAACAGCTTGTCGTGATGGCGCAGCGAAGCGACGGCACGCTCGCCGATCAGCGACTCGGCCGCCACCAGCGCGCGCACGACGCGCTCGGGCTGGCGATTGAGCGTGGTGACGGCGCGATCGAGCAGCAACAGCGCGTCGGCATCGCCGCGCGCGGCCAGCGGTTCCAGCGTGATGCGATCCACCGGCCACAGCGCGGCCAGTTGCTGGCGCACCAGCCCGGCCGCCGCCGCTTGGTGGGTCGGGTCGGTGGCGCGGGGCAGCAGCAGCGTCAGTACCAGATGGATCGGTTCGGACTGCGCCGCGCTCGCTGCGGCGGGCGCCGGAAACAGCCTGGGGTAGCGCGCGAACGCTTCGGCCAGCAGGCGCTGCGAGATGTCGGCGGCCAACGCCACCATGCGCACCGCTTCGTCGCTCCAGTCCAGCTCGGCGTCGATTTGGCGCAGCGCCGCGCGCGTCGCGTCGAGGTCCATGTCGAGCTCTGCAATCGGCGCCGCATAGAGCGGATTGCCGTCGTGCAGCGCGTCGCCAACTTCTGGCCGCTTCTGCGCGACCAGCGCCGCCAGCGTCATCGCCGCGCCCGCGCCGTGCGTGCTGCGCAGCGCGCTGGCCAGCACCGGCGCATGCCAGCGGCGCGTGGGATCGTCGGACTGGGTCTCGGGCAATTCGCCGCCGGCCTGCGCCGCCTCAGTGGCGGCCGCGGGCGTGGCGCGCATGGCCACGACGTTGCGGCGGATGCCGTCGAGCGCGCCGCGGATGACGAGGTAGGCGGCGATCATGCCGGCCGGCAGCAGGAACAGATGCGTGACGATGTCCGTGGAAGTCGGCATGCGGTTGATCGACTGCCACCAGAGGAGCGTGGCAATCCACACCACGGCAAACACCGCGATGACCGACAGGCTGAACTTGAGAACGCGTACGAACATGGCGAATAAGAGAACGCGGGGCGGGGCGCTGTGCGGCGTGGCGCGTTCAAGCGCTGCCGGTCAGGCCCTGGGTTGACAGCAACGTGCAGCCGCACGACCCCTTGTCGCCATGGCGCGCGGCGGCGCGGCCATCGATGATCACGTTCGGATCGCCACTGACGATGGTGACCTGACTATGGCCGGGCCGCGGGCAGATGACGTGATCGCCTACGCAGGCGATGCCCTTGCCGCCGGTCGTCATGGTGCCCGATGCGCTCACCACGGTGCCGCCGTGGTCGGTCTTGTCACCGAGCACGATGAATGGCTTTGTCATGTTTGCAATTCCTTCCCAATGCATCCCGTCCAATTCGCCGCCGCCGTGGTCGTCATGGCGCGGGCTTCTTGCCAAGCACGCCGGCGCGGCGCAGCTCGACGTGACCCAGGTCCATCATCTTCCAGCGGCCGCCCCAGGTAAGGCCCGCCGATTCCGCGATCTGACCGTACAGCTCGTATCCGCGCATCGCCCACGGGTCTTTCTCGCTGATCACCAGCTTGCCCTCGCGATAGAACGCGCAGTCCGCCGCCAGCCCGTACTGGTGATAGCTGTGGTACGCCCCGGCCTGCGTGACATTGCTGCCCAGCGCCGCCAGCCTGGCTTGCCGCTCGGGGCTGCGATAGCCTTCGAGCAGCGCCATCTCGTAGCCGTGTTCGTCGCGCATGAGCTTGAACACCAGCAGCAGCCGCTGCTTGAACTCTGCGTCAAGCTGCTCCCAGTTGCGGCTCGCCTCGCGGATCGCCGGCCGGATGCGCTCCACCTCGGCGGTGGTAAACACGTCCGGCGGCAACGGCGGGGGCGGCACCAGCCGCTCGCCGTTGAGCAGCGCGGCGATCTTTTCGTCGGGCTCGCGCGATGCATCGTCGTCGAACTCGAACACGTGCTCGCCCCGCAGCGCCAGCGCCACGAGCGGCGGCGTGGCCACCACGCCCGCCGCGCACAGCACGAACACGCGGCGACGCGCCACGAAATGCCTGAACGCATCGGCAGAACTGGCCGCCTGCCCGATCGACGAACGCAATGTGCCGGCCGAGCGCGCACCGGCGGCTGCGGTGCCCGCGCTGACGCGGTGCCAATGCGCGCGCGCGGTCGTGAACACCCGCTGCCGCACATCTGGCAGCAGCAGTACAGCGGCGGCAGCCACCATCAGCAGGAAGTAAAGGGTCAGGGCCAGGTAGATCATCGTTATGTCGAGCCGTGCATGACCTCACCCGGAGTACCGATGCCTGCGGCGCGGGCAATAGTATATTTGCAGTTATGCCAAATACGACATTAAAATCACCTCGAATTTATTTTGATACCGCGTCCGGGCGATGACATATTGTGTCAATTTTGCCCGGACCCCAGCCGCCTTCCGAGGGCCTTGATGAGTACCAGCGACGAATCGAAACGGGATACACCCCCGACGCTCTTTGGCCCCCAGCAAGGGCAGGAGGGCGGCGCCGACGTACGCATCCTGGCTGGCCTGGAAGGGCGTGTGCCGACCGCCGCAGCCGTGCGCCCGGGCGCCAGAACCGCCCGCGGCGGCCGCCAGCGCGCGATTCTGGCGTTGGTGGCTGTGCTGATGCTGGCGGGCGTGGCCTCCGCGTGGTGGGCCCACGAGCGCGACGACGTGGTGGCCGCCAACCCTGCGCCCGCGCCGGCGCCAGCGACGAATGCCGCCCCGGCGGGCCCGTCGGAGCCGACGCCTTCCACTGCATCTGTGGCCGGGATGGCACAGCCTCAAACTGAAACGGCCGTTTCGAACGTGACACCCGACGGCGCGGCAGACGCAACAGTCATCGATGTGTCATCTGCCGCTGCGGCGCAGTCGGCAAAGCGTGATGAGGTGGCGCTCGATCAGCTCGGACGCACGCCGGAATCGGCCACTGCGGCCGCCATGGCCAGCCTCGCGGCGGTTGGCGCAGCCCATGCGGCCACGCACAAGCATGCCGGCGATGCTCCGAAATCGTCGCCCGCGGTGGCAAAAAATACAAATGCCAAAAGTGATGGAAGTGCTGCGAAGGCTGAGGTAAAGTCTGGCAGCGCCAATTCACTGGCCAAGGCCGGTTCCAGCGATCGCAAGAAGGCCACGCGCAAGAAGGCGCCGGCCTCGCGCGCGGAGGACGATCCGGATGCCGATGTGCTGGCTGCGCTGATGGCGCCGCCGCCGTCTTCGACCGTCGCCACCAAGGGCCGGACCCGGTCCACCACCCGCACGCAATAGCGCGCCCACGCCGCGTACGCCGGACATTCGCCTGCCGCCGCATCCGCGACGCATGCAGGCGACGCCCGCAGCAGCCGGCGGCAGACTGCCATGGATACCAGCAGCCAGACCCCAGATCTCCTGAACGCGTTTTCGCCCGCAGGCCGGCTGTACCGGCTAGAAGGCGAGGGCGCGGTGCAACAGCTTGCCGTGGAAGCCTGGATCGGACGCGAAGCGCTGTCCGAGCTTGGCGAAATGCGCGTGATCGCGGCCAGCGCCAATGCGCAGATTCCGCTCAAGGAGTTCATCGGGCAACGTGTCACCTTGTTTACTCGGCTGGCCGATGGCAGCGAGGCGCGCCGTTCCGGCCTGGTGCGCAGCGCCGAGAAGCTCGGCGCCGATGGCACGCTGGCGCGCTATCGCCTGACACTGGTGCCCTGGCTCTGGCTGGCCACGCAGCAACGCCACAGCCAGGTGTTCCAGGACCGCACGCTGGCCGATATCGTCGGCCTGCTGCTGTCGCCTTACGCGCCATTCCAGTCGTGGCGCTTCACCGCCAATGCACAGCAGCGCATCGACGAGATCGGCGCGCGGGCGCATGTGAGCCAGTATCGCGAAACCGACTACGCCTTTTTGTCGCGCCTGCTGGCCGAGGCCGGTCTCGGCTTTGCCTTCGTCGAAGACGAGCAGGCGCCCGCGCAGCACACGCTGACCATTTTTGCCGACAGCGCCGCGTTGCCCGAGGACTCATCGGGCGATGTACGTTATCACCGCGCGCACAGTCAGGAAGAGGCCGACGCCATCCAGCAGCTGATCTGCCATACGCGCATGAGCGCGCCCGGCATCGCCGTGGTGGCGTGGGATCACGGCGCCAAGCGCAGCATGCGCGCGCACGCCCCGGCCCGGTTTGGCGGCAGCGCGCAGTGTCCCGATTCGTACCTGTCGGTCAGCCAGTCCGTGGTCAAGGACGAGGCCGGCGCGCAGCGCCTGGCGACACAACTGATGGAAGGCATCGAAGCGCGCGCCCAGCTGTTTGCCGGCCGCGGCAGTGTGCGCACCTATGTGGCGGGCGTGCGCACCCGGGTGACCGATTGCCCGCATCTGCCTGGAGGCGATAGCGGCGCGTATCCGCTGCTGCTGGACGTCGTGGAGCATTGCGGCATCAACAATCTGGTCGCGCAAGCGCGCGCGTCGATCGATAGCCGGCTGGGCAAGCTTGCCGATGCGCTTGTGTTCGATGCGCCGCCCACCGCGCCCGAGAATGGCCCGCAGACGATCGGTTTTCTGGTCGACAGCGCAGCCATCGAACGCCGGAACGTGGATGCCCATCTGCTTGCCGCCGCGCGCGAACAGGGCTATGCCAACGCTTTCCGGGCGATCCATGCCGATCGGCCATGGCGTCCGCGCGTGACCGATGCGACGGGCGCAAGGCTTTACGCCAGTCCAACCGTGACCGGTGTGCATACCGCGCGCGTGGTGGGACCCGAAGGCGAGACCAGCGCCTCGGGCGCGGAGCATTACGTCAGCCCGCACGGCGAAGTGCGCATCCGGTTTCCGTGGCAGAAGGGCGAGCGCCCGGACGACCGCAGTTCGCGCTGGGTGCGCGCCGCACAACGGCAGGCCGGCGCGGGCATGGGCTGGCAGTGGCTGCCGCGCATCGGTCAGGAAGTGCTGGTCAAGTTCGTCGATGACGATATCGACCAGCCTGTCGTGGTGGGCGCGCTCTACAACGGCCAGGGCGAAGGCGGCATTGCGCCCAGCCCCGGCGGCAAGGCCAGCGACAGCGGCAACGCCGAGGTGTACAAGCAGGCCAGCGATACGGCGCCCAGCGCGCAGGCCAACGTGGCCGGCGGCGCTGCACCTGCGTGGCATGGCATGAGCCAGGATCAGGACGGCCATCGCAACGCTGCGGCGCTGAGCGGTTTCAAAAGCCGCGAGCATGGCGGCGAAGGCAGCAACCATCTTGTGTTCGATGACAGCGACGGCCAGCTGCGCACGCAACTGGCCACCACGCTGCAGTTTTCGCAACTGAACCTTGGCCACTTGATCCACCAGCAGGACAACACCCGTGGCAGTTTCCGCGGCCACGGGTTCGAGCTGCGCACCGATGGCTACGCCGCCGTGCGCGGGCAGGCCGGCGTGCTCGTCACCACTTACTACGACGCGCAATCGCAGCGTCCCGTGCCGACCGGCGACAACGCCGCCGGCATCGCGTTGATCCGACAGGCCCGCACGTTGACACGGACGCTGAGCGATGGCGCCGTGTCGCACCAGGCCCCCGCGCTGGCCGTGGCGCGCGGCGACCAGGCGCCGCTTGGCAAGCTGGAAACCGCCGCGCAGGGCATGGTCGACGGCAAGGATTTGGCCGCCGCCCAGGCCGACGCCGCCGCGCGCAACACGCGCACCCCGGGCAAGGTGCCCGCGCAGGGCGCGGCGATCGTGCACCTGAATGGCCGCGCCGGCTTTGCGGCCATTGCTGGTCAGCATCTGCAGATGGTCAGCGGGGAAAGCATCAGCCTGAGCAGCGGCGAGGACACTAATCTGGCCGTGGGCGGACAGGCGCGCTTTCACGCCAAACAGGCGTTCGGCATTGCCGCCGCGCTGGAGAAAGCCGGCGACGACAACACCGGCATCCGCTTGATCGCCGGTGAGACCGATATCGACATGCAGGCGCAGCACGACGTCATGAAGCTGCAATCGAAGGGCGATATGAAGGTGGTGTCGCGCAATGCCGCCGTCGATTTCGCCGCCGCCAAACGTATTCGCGTGGCCACGGCAGGCGGCGCGTCGATTACCATCGAGGGCGGAAATATCACCGTGGAAGCCCCCGGCGTGATCACCTACAAATCCGCACAACGCAAATTCGATGGCCCGACCCAGGTGCAGGCCGACCTGCCGCTGATGCCGAACAACGTCTGCAAGGAATGCCTGGCTGCCGCGCAGGCATCGGGCGCGCCGTTTGCGGCCAGGTAGCCGATGATGTCGCGCCAGGAACCCACGCCGCAGGAATCCCCGCTTTGGCAGTCGCTCGATGCGTTGCCGCCATCTGGATTGGGCGTGCATCGCTATCTGCTGGTGAACCAGGGAGCGCTGCAGGGGCAGGCTGCGCTGGTCTCGCGCCTGCTGACGCTGCCGCATCATGCGCTGCTGGGCCAGGACGCCGACGCCTGCAGCGACGGCGTGACGCCATTCCTGCTGCGCATCGATACCGGCATCGCCAGCCATCGGCATCAGATCGCTGCGCTGGCCGATGCGGCCTGCTATGCCAGCGCCCTGAGCGTGATCGACAGCGCGCTCGAATTGCGCGACCTGGCGCGCGTGCTGACCGCGCGCACCGAGGTGCTGCTGTCCGACGACATGCCGATGCTGCTGCGCTTCTTCGATACGCGCGTGCTGTTTGCGCTGCTCGAAACACTGACCGAGGCGCAGCGCGACGCGTTCCTGTCGTGTGCGGTCCACTGGTGGGCCGCCGATCGCGAAGGCGCCATGGTGCCCTGCACGCGGCTGGATGCCGGCGGCGTCGACGCCTTTACCGCGCCGCTGCGGCTCACGACGGCGCAGGAAGTGGCGATGATCACGGCATCGGAACCGGATGCCGTGATGGACCTGCTGACCACCCGCGGCACGCCCCGATTCATGGCGATCCCATACCCGGCGCGTTATCCCGTGGTGCGCGCGATCGTCGAGCGCGCACGCGGCTGGGGCTTGCGGGATCTGCCGGACATGCAGTCGTTTGCCATGCTTTGCATGCTGGCCGGCATGGATTTCGACCAGCGCGAGCCGTGGGCCGCACTGCTGCCCGAAGTCAGCGACGGCCGCCTGACATTCAACGAGGCGCTGCACCGCGCGGCGGAGCAGGAAGAATGAACCGCAAGGATGCCCAGATGTTGTCGAGTCATACCCCATCATTCATCAAGCGCCTGCTGGCCATGCTGTTATGCGTGCCGGTGTGGGCCGCCGCCAGCGCGGCGGAATTGCAGATGTCGCCCAAGACCCGCGCGATGCTCGAATCGGGCGGGCCGAGCTTCAATGGCACGCGCCTGTACACGGGGCCGCATCGCACGCCTGCGGGGATGGGCGGGCTGACCATCGTCGGCTACAACTACACCGATACCTACATCGGCAGCTTTACCGTCAATGGCGCGGGCGGCGGCAATATCGAGGTCTCGTCGAAAACGTCCGGCGGTGGCGGCGGCACCTGCTGCGCTGCGGTGCCAGCCGATACCGCATTGCCCATCACGATCGATATCGCCTGGAAGCGCGATGGCAAGGTGCCCTGGTGTCGGCAGACCATTTTGCTGGACGGCCCGGTGCCGGCCGATCCGCAGTATCTGGAGGTGCATTTCTTCCAGGACGGCTCGATCAAGGCGGCGATGTCCGACTATCCGTCGCCGCCGCGCCTGCAGCTCGATCGCGTCAGCTACGTCAAGCGCAAGGCGTCGGGCAACGTGAACCACGACAGCAAATACGGTAGCTGTGGCCATGACGACTAGTACCGAAGCGAAGAAGGTTGCGCCGCTCGACCAGCCGCGGGAAAACCTGGTCAGCGGCGCGGACGCGGCGGACTGGGATACGGCCGGCGTGGCGCCACCCGGCAAGCCGCGCAAGGCCGGGGCCAGCGCGGCGGCCGCCGGTGTCAACGAACAGGGCCAGCAGCGGCCGCCGGCGCCGTGCCCGCAGTGCATCACCGTGTCGTTCTTCTTCGATGGCACGGGCAACAACATGGACGCGGACACGCCGACCGGCGAACACAGCAACGTGGCCCGGCTCTATCGCAGCCACTATGCCGACGACGATATCAAGCATATCTACCGTCGCTACATCCCTGGCATCGGCACCTATTTCCGCGACATCGGCGATCCGGGCGGCAAGATGACCGGCAGCGGCATGGGCGCGCTCGGACAGGCGCGCCTGGACTGGGCGTTCAAGGAACTGGCCAACTTGCTGATCAAGGCCGAGGCGCGCGCCAACAATCCGTCCAACAAGATCGTCAAGCTGCGCATCGCGATCTTCGGCTTTTCACGCGGCGCAGCACTGGCGCGCGCCTTCGCGCGCGATCTGCAGAAAAGCTGCGTGGGAAGTCGCGGCAACTTCAAGGTGCGGGGCGGCGCGCTGGGGACATCGGGCAAGGTCGTGAAGGGTGGGTACCCGATCGAGGTCTATTTCATGGGCATTTTCGACACGGTGGCATCGGTCGGCCTGCCCATGAGCACTAACAATGCGCCGGTCAACCGCCGGCGCAGCTTCAGCTGGCGTTCGGCGTTGAGTTACCCGTACGGCGGCATGCAGTCGGACCAGGACCTGAAAAATCTCGCCTTTGGCGAACCGGGCGCGGATCCGTCGCCTGGGCCCGCCGATGGTCACGGTGCGTGGGGCGATGGCCTGCGCATTGCCGATCTGGTTACGCAATGCATGCACATGGCTTCGGGCCACGAGATGCGCAACTCGTTCCCGCTCGACAGCGCGCTGGACGGCAATCAGTATCCGCTCGGCACTCATGAGATGGTGCTGCCCGGGGTTCACTCGGATGTCGGCGGCGGCTATCGGGAAGGCGAGGGCGGCAAGTCCAGCGTTCTGGCCATCGTGCCGCTGCGCATCATGCTGGAGCGCGCCGTGGCCGCGGGCGTGCCGATGCGCAGCCTGTCGGAGCTGGCATCGGCCGACGAACTGAGCGATTTCGCGGTGGACGACGCGGGGCGCCAGCGTTACGACAAGCTGCTGCCGCTGTGGAACGCCTATATCGCGCAAGTGCCGCAGGGCCTGCCGCTGGGCAAGACCGTGCTCGCGCATATGAAGCTGTACTGGCGCTTTCGCTTGTCCGCTGCGGTACGGCGCTCGGCAGGCGCCAACGCCACGCAGGAACAGAAGCGCATCCAGCAGAACGAGAGCGGCTTCGCCAAGGACCGCGCGGCGCTGAGCACCGCGGCGAAGGACAAGGCGCGCGATTACTACCGGCTCCAGGCGCAGCGCGCCGATGCGGAATCCGCGCTCAGCGCGGCGCAGAGCAGCCCCGGCTACGCCAACCAGACCGACATGTGGCGCGGCATGGTGACGGACCTGAAGAAGAAGGAAGAGGCGGCCCACGACGCCTGGCGCAAGGCACAGGCGCGCGTGGACGGTGCGGCCAACGACGGCGACCTGCTCGAGAACATGAAGGAGTTCGACGCGTGGCTGCTCGAGGACGCCGAGGCGCTGCACAAGTGGCACAAGGACGACCCGTCCAAACGCATGCGGCCTCACTACCAGGCGATCGTCGATGCCTACACCGAAGTCGTGGTCAACGGTAAACCGCTGGCGGAATCGTCCGACCTGTACCAGTTTTTCTCGGTCTACGTGCACGACTCGCTGGCGGGCTTCGCACTCGACAACACCCGCACCTCGGATCCGCGCGTGCTTTATATCGGCGACGACAACAAGGAAAAATACGCCTCGCTGGAGCGCCGCAAGCAAACCACGGGCGGTGAGATGCAGACCGCGTAAGTCCGCCTGAGACCGCCTGAGATGCGAGCCGCGCTGGCCGGAAGCGCGGCGTTTCAGCGGCGGTGACGAGCGGTCAGATGCGGACGCGCGCCCGCTGGCCACGCATGTTCAAAGCTGCGGGTCCGTCTGGTCGCGGTCCCATTGCCAGATGGTTGCGCCGTATTCCGTCCCCGCTGCGTCGGGGAACACTTCGCCTTGCTGAAAGTAGCGGCGTGAATTGGCGATGGCTGGCGTGTACCACCAGCCGCTGCGCGGGCAAACCTGCTGGCCCGCGACACGTCCGGTCAGCCGATTACCGCTCGCGGCGGGCAGCAGATCGGTCAGGCCATCGGCGACCGTGGCGCCGTCCACGCGACGCACGCGTGTCCACAGAGCAGGGGACTTGGAGGTGTACTGCTGGCCATTGAAGCCAATGCAGGCACTCGGGGCGGGTTTGCCGGCCACCAGGAACTGCGCGCAGGAACTGTCCTGATCGGGCAGATAGACGCCGGATTCGACGACCGGCTCATTGGTACGGACTTGAGTCAGGGCATCGAGCGCATAGCGGGGCCAGGCCGGTGGTGCTGCCAATGGGCCGCGGGCGTTGGCGTCGTAGCCGGTGGAAAGCGTCGACATGACCCACGATGCATAGATCGTCTGGTCGATGTTCATGGCATGCGCATGGGCCAGATTCAACAGTTCCTCATAGCGCGCCGCCGCATCGGGTTCGACTTCGTCGAACCAGTCGATCGAAAAATCGCTCTGTCCGCGAACATCGCCCGTGACGCCCACGGCGGCCCGTAAGCCCTCATGGTCGCCATGTGTCAGGCGGATAAAGCCATCGTCGAGGATCCGCGCCGTGCTGCGAAAGTTTGGCAAGACACGCTGGCCCCAGACGATATCGGGCTGTAGCGGTTGCGGCCGGCTGCGGTAATCGGGCGGCAGGTGGGCGGTGAACCGGTTCAGGCAATCCTCGACGTGCGCGAGCATCGCTTCCCATGCCGCACGCATCGCGTCGAAGTACTCGACGGAGCTGTAGCGTTCCAGCAGAAAGGCTTCCTGTGGGTAAAGTGGCGTGCTCACTTTGTCCCCCCCATCGGGTGATTTGCGGGCAGATTGCTCATGTTCAGATTATTTGTCAGCTTGGGCAAACCGAGGAATTCGTCGGTTTCACCTGGGAAGTCCGTATAGCCCCAGTTGGTTGGCTGCCGTTTGCCGATGAACTCGGGGTGCAGCTGGGTCGGGTCCAGCACGATCTGGTTGGCGCCGCCCTCCAGCACGTATTGCGGATGACCCTTCAACGTCTGGCTGGCGGCCGGGCCTTCCCACACATGGAGGCCGGCGCCGGGCGGAACGGTATAGGTGATGAACTCCCCATTGCGGTTCCAGTGCCGCCATACCGCAAAACGGCGGCGCCAGTCGTCGCGGCCCTTCAGCTTCATGAATTCTTCCTTGCGCATCCAGCAAATGCTGTTGTCGGCGGACGACGGGTCCACCACACGATAAAGTACCTCGCCCGGCGCGATGGTGACGGGTTTGGCTTCGTGGAATGTCGCATAGGCGCCTTTCAACGGATGCCTTTCGCCTCGCTGAAGTGTCGGGTCGAGGCTCGGCCAGTTGGCCGGCGCGGGCGGTGCGGATCGCAGCGCTTCGAACTGGCGCAGTCCGGTGTTGTCGATCCAGCCCACACGATGGCGCTCCAGCAGGGCGGCTTCGTCATCCCAGTTCAGCCATTGATACTTGTGCGGGTTGATGGCATCGACATTGGCGCGATACAGCATATCCCCCTCGATCTCGAGCCGGCGCGCCAGTTTCTCCAGCCATTGATTGAGGGGAGCAAGGATTTCGCCGACGCGGCTTGCCATCTGTTGCCGGATGCGCATCACCGTCTTCAGAAGATCGCCTGCGCGGGTGCCCATGCTTGCCGTGCCCCAACGCTGGATCAGGTCCACGAAATAGCGCAGCGCATCCAAGATCTTGTCGAAGGCGCGCGCCAATTCGGCGACCGTCAGGCTGCTTTTCACTTCAAGCACCTTCTTCGATAGCCAGTGATAGGGGTTGGCGACGTTGATGGCCCGGAAGGCACGGCGCACCGCCGGTGTTTGCAGATGTCCGTTGAGCATGTTGATGCCGGCCTCGACGAACGGCTTGCTGGCCTGCCAGAAATCGGAATCCAGGGCCGCACGGCCAACGCGGAACACGGACTTCCGACCGTAGGCGAACAGAATCTTGCAGCAGCCCTTGGCGAGCGATCCCAGTACTGGGAAAAGGCCAATCAGTGTCAGGACCAACGCCACCCATGCCCATCTGTCGGACGTGTCGTTATTGATCTTTCGGCAGTTGGCCACGACATCGCGTACGTCGCAGAGCTGATCGACGAACGGAATCATGGAAATGACGGTGCCCGTGACCACCTGACCGGTCGATTGGTCGTCGGCAAAGTCTCCCTGAATCACCACCCAGATCCATTCGGCCGCAGCCGCCAGATTCTGTTTGCCACTGTCGATCCAGCCGCCGGGTGCGCTCTTGAACCAGGCGAGCGCGTTCTCAAGTTCATCCCACATTGTGTTGTTATCCCAGCTTGGAACGCGATGCCTGAATCAGTTTGGAGACTTGATCCCACGGCTGGTCGTTGCCGGGTTCCGGAAGCTCGTACTCGACGCGAACGGCGCGCGGCGGGACGTTTTCGTGTCGTGCGTGGCCGGCGGCGTCAAGCTTGCCCGAGACGACCTGGCCATCTTCGAAATGGATCTTGTAGTTCTGCCCAACGAATGGCTCGCCTTCCATGTCGCGATGGTTGACCTCGATCCAGTGGGTCATCTCGGTACTGCCGGTCGGTAGCGCAGGCAGTGCCGCAGCCCGTCCGCCGCCGCCGCTGAACGGATGGCCCGCGCCTTTCACATCGAGCAACCCCTGCGTTTCGAACGTGATCTGACCGCCGTCGAGCGTGATGATCGATGAGCCGCCGTGCAGCACCACCTTCTGCTGGGCCAGGATTTCGACCGAATCGTTCGATGAAGTCACGCTCACCTGTTTGTCGGCCAGGATTTCCATCGCATCCGCGTGGGCCTGTAGCGAGAACGGTCCGTTTGCGGCCACGGCCTGCAGGTCCTGACGCTGGGCGAACAGGGATACGCCCTGCGCGGCGGCGATTGCCGTGACGCTGTCGCTGGCGAGGTGCCAATCCGATTGCGTCGTGCAGTGCAAATGGCGCCCGGCGTAGACCGTTGTGGTCATCGGCGTGGTCATGGCGATGGCCGTCGGGGCCTCGGTGACCAGCAGCGGCACGGCAAAGCGGTCCACCGGCGCACCGTCCGGTTTTGCCGCCTTCTGGCCGTTGACCGTATCGCGGTACTTGCCGTCCTGGGTGGGATCGATGGCTTTCTGCAAAGCGTCGAAGTGTTCGTTCGCGGCCAGCGGCAACGCCGCTTGCGCGCGTGCGGCGTCGGACAGGCGCCTGGCGGTCTGCTGGGCCGCCTTGAGCTGGCCCAGCGCTTCGCTGACGTCCAGCGCGGCGCCGGCCGCCCTCGGTTGCGCCGTAGTCGATAGCAGCATGCCTTCCCCGGCGCGCACTACGGCCCACGCGTCGCTGCGCAGTTCGGCACCATTGCCGCGCCACGCGCCGCGATTGGCGTCCTGGGGATTCTGGCTGACGAGATAGCCGAGATTGAGTTGCGTATCGGCCGTGGAAGACGCCATGCGCATGCGCAACTGGCCCGGCGTGTCGTCGACCACCCATTGGTTGTAGCCGTCGCCGCCCATGCCTTGCGAATGCCAGCCGGACAGCGCGTGGCCGATGCCCGCTTCGGCGGCTGGCCAAGGCGGGTTGTCCTGCTCGTTGTGCAACTGCATGGCGGCGAGCGGGCGGTCGATATCGCCGTCCAGGAACGTCAGCAGAACTTCGGTGCCTACGCGCGGCAGATGGTGTGCGCCCCAGTTGGGGCCCGCTACGGCGCCGGCCACGCGCACCCATGCGGTCACCTGGGTGACATCGCTGGCATCGGGCGCGTTGAGGTTGCCGCGCTCGGGCGCGCGCAGCCACGGAAACCGCACGCGCACGCGATGATCGCGATCGGTCTGCAGCGGCGTTTCGCCTTCGGCAATCACGATCGCCGTCTGGCCTTCGGGAGCGGTGGGGCGGGGCAGATGGCGCGGTACGATCGGCGTGCTGGCCTGCACGGCCTCGAACGTGTTGCGGTAACCGCTTATGTCTTCGTCGCGCGTGCTGTCCAGCAATGAACCGATGTCCGTGGCCAGGTTGTTGGTGGCTTCGTGGCGCACCCACAGCGTGACGAAGCGGTTGTCCCCGTTGCCGAAATGTTCGGTCAGCGTGAAGCGCTGGCCCTCGCCGAGCGCCCGTACCGTGCTGGTGCCGTGATAACGCAGGTGATCGAGTTCTTCCGCTTGCAGGCGCAGCGTTGCCACGGCCGCGGCGCTGTCCGTATCGTTGAACCGATAGGCGCCGCGCGCCGTGTAGGACTCCAGCGATGGCAGCTTGCCCACCGGTTCGGCACTGGCCTGCGCACCGGTCGCGGTCAGCTGCTTGTAGTCCCACGATGCCAGGCTGACCGCATTGGTGCCCACCGCGCAGGATGACGACCAGCGCGTAATGCTGTCTTCGGTCTCGGTGATATCGGCGCGATGAAAGCGGATGCTCGATTGCGCGCAATCGGGCGCGGTGGTCCGGGCGTCGAAGATCACGAGCTTGTGGCGTGCCTGCGCGTCCTGCTGCGCGTGGCCGCCATCGCCATCCTGCTCATGCTCGAAGCGATACGACAGTCCTTCCTCGGCCAGCAGACGCTGCATGAAATCGAGATCGCTCTCGCGATACTGCGCGCAGATCGAGCGCTTGCGCAGCGTCTGGGACACCGCATTCTGGTAGCTCGCGACGTCGTAGTCCTTGAAGAGGTCCTCGATGATCTCGAGCGCGGTCTTGTCCTGGTAGACAAAGCAGTCGACCCGCGCCCGCAGCCGCGCGATCCATGGCGCGGCCGTCAGCCGGTAACGGGCCAGGCCGCCGTCGCCGCCCAGGCTGGCGCAATCGACCACAAAGCCATGCCAGGCGCGATAGCTGCCGTCGGCCAGCATCTGGCGCAGCGTAATTTCCTGACGCGCCAGTTCTGCCGTATCCAGGTGCGCGGAGGTGGACAGGCAGTCGATCTCGATAAGGAACGGCTGGGATACCGCTTCGGTCACCGTATAGCGCTCGACCACGAGGTCGGCAGCGGGCAGGCCGGTGGTCAGCTGGATTTGCCGCGAGCCCTGGCCCAGCAGGGCGTCGGTGAGGGCCTGCGGCGCGGAGGTGTCGGCGCCGGGTGTCGGACTCATGATCGCGGCCCCCGTGTCAGGGCAATGAGATGGTCAGGTGCGAAAAACGCGGCCCCAGCTTGATGACCTGCGAATACGCCTGCATCGAATCGTTGGTCTTGCTGTTGAGCGAGGTCGACAGCCCCAGGTACGCCAGCAGCGCGATCAGTGCGAACACCGCGCCGAAAATCCACAGCGGCGTTTCGCGCTTGAGCTGGTGCGCCACCTTGTCGGGCAGCGGCCAGTGCGGGGCAAACGCGGCGCGCTTGCCCTTGATGGTGGCAATCTCGTCGCCCACGCGCGCGGTCAGGTAGGCGAGTTTTTCCGGGCCTTCGAGGATGTACTTGCCGCGGAATCCCAGCAGCAGGCACATGTGGAACACCTCCAGCGCCTGCAGCCGCGCCGCGCCGCGTGCGCGCAGCGCTTCGAGCTTGTTGAAGAAGTTCTCGCCAGCCAGTTGCTCGCCAAACAGCACCAGTTGCAGCGGGCGACGCTCCCAGTCGGCACGCATCGGGAAGTTCGACGACAGGATGGTTTCGTCGATGGCGGCACAGAACGCGTACTTGGCATCGAACACGTCTTCGGCCGGCACGTTCATGCGCTTGGCGCCGCGGTCGAAGTCATCGAGGAATGCGCGCACGCGCTGCAGAAATTCTTCCGCCGTGCCCGGCGCCTGCTTGTTGCGCAGCAGGAACAGCATGAAAAAGCCGTCGTAAAGCATGTCCAGCAGCGTGCGCGCGTGGCGCGTGCCGGCATCGGCGGGATCGTGCGCCGGGCCAGGAGCGGGCGCATGGGTGTCGCCAAACAGCGAAGGGGTGGAGGTTGCGCTCATGAAGTCACCGCAATCAGTTCGAGTTTCAGTTCCCGGATGCCGGCCGGGGTGTAGATCGTGATGTTGCCCGCCTGCAGCATGCGTTCATACAGCGCGCCGCGGGCTTCCAGGGCGAAGTAGCACGCGCCTGGGCGGACCGGAATGGCCGGCGGCACCTGCGGGGTGTAGCTCACCGGCACGCCGGGCATCGACGACAGCACGAGTTTTTCCACGTCGTCGGGCGCGCCCACCTTGAAACGCGCCGGAATCGCGTCGGCCAGTTCCGCGGCGGGCATGTCGGCCGATACGGACAGGTAGAAGCGCGTCTTGTCGTCGATCTTGCCGGAATCAAGGCGGCCGGCATGGAACGACGGGCGCGTCTCGTCGAGCTTGATCGCAAAGTAGCGCGTGGAAATCACCGTATCGAGCAGCTCGCGGACGATGCCGTCGATGCGCGCGAAGGCCGGGCCCGGATTGTCGTGGTCGTACACGGGCAGGTCGGTCAACGCATAGGCCTTGGAAAAGGTCATCAGCGATCCGGCCAGCCGCAGCATTTCCTGAAACAGGCGTTCGGGATGCAGCTCGGGATGGTGGTAAAGATGCGACAGCGCGGCGAAGGCGGCGTTGGCCGTATGCAGCAGCCAGAACGACGCGATGTCGCCCGAACGGAATTCGATGATGTCCTTCGACGGCTCGCGATGAAAGCCGTACAGCGCGCTGACCTTGGCCTGCAGCGCATCGAGCATGCGGCGCAGGCGCTGGTAGAGCACCGCCGACGCGTGGATCGCCAGGCTGGGCGCGACGAACGATTCATCCAGCTCGAAGCCGCCGGTCGCGGTACGGCGGATGCGCACCACGGGCAGCGAGATGAACTGCTCGCGCGGATCGGTCTCCGCCACGAGCTTTACCGCCTTCTTCAGATACGTGATGGCTGCGGGCTCGGCCTCGGTGAACAGGTCCGCGGTGTCGCGCTGGTCGCCCACGAAGCGCGACGACGGCGCGCCATCCTCGGCTTCGCGGTAATTGCCGCCGGCATCGCGCAACGGATACAGCGCCAGATGAAAGGTCAGCTCGGACACGCCGGCGGGCAGCGTTTCCAGCACCAACGGGGCCGGCAGTTCGTCGCCCTGCGGCGCTGCATAGCATTCGCCATCGGGAAAGAACAACGACAGCTCCGTGGCGCGCAACACGCCGCTGGCCAGCGCGTCGGTATCGAAGCGCGCGTGCTGCACGCCCCAACCATAGGGCTGGATGGCGCGCACCGCGGTGTGCAGGCGCGACTCATGGTAGGCGTCCTGCTGCTGGAAATGCTGGGGTCGAAGAAACAGTCCTTCGCCCCAGAGGATCTTGGAGGAATAGCTCACGATTACCTTTTCTGTGCTGCTGTGGCGCTGCCGATATCTGCCGCGCCGCTAGGCGTTGCACGCGGTCGGAGACAGCATGTTCAGACCGGTGCGCGGCACGCCGTCGCTGGGGGCCACCGGATCGCCCACGGTCAGCGTCATGGCGCAGGCGTGCAGGCCGATGGTGACGCCCGATTTCTCGCTCTTGACCGCATCGACGGCAAATTTCCAGCGCTGCGCGGCAGGGCTGCGGAACAGCGCCACCACGCCAAGCGCATTGGCTTCACGCGACACCTTCTCGGTCACCTCGTAGCGCTGGCCGGGAATCAGCGTGATCTCGCGCACGTTCACCAGTTCGGCGCCCAGTACCTGCTTTTCGCGGGCCGGATCGGTGAACGCGTCGTAGGGCGCCTGCAGGAAGCTGGTGGATTCCCTGAGCGTGTACACACGCACCACAAGCGCGGCCGGATGATTGTCCCGGGCGGCGTTGAGATTGGTGCCGGCATAAAGCCGCAGCGGCACCTGGCGCGGCGGTTTCTGCGATTCGGGCACGTTCGACGGCTTGAGCCCCACGGCCTCCAGCGCGCCGCTGGCCGCACCGGCCAGTACCTGGCCTCCCACTGCGCAGGACGCCAGCAGGGCAATCGCCGCCAGCGCGGCGCCCACGCGTATCGAAACGCCCAAAGTTCTTGAAACGCTCATGCCCCGGCCTCTTCTTCCCCGTTGCCCCGCGAAGTTACATTTCGTAACAACATCCGCCGTAGATGTAGTAAAAATGAAAAATATGGCGTATTTACAAACGGTTCCTTATACGACCGGAACCGTCTTTACCGGTCTTTGTGTGTGATTCGAGGAATGTGGTGTTGAAAGTCACAGTTGGTGGAGTGTACTATTCCCGCGGATCGGGGCCAACACCAAGGTTCAAACGCATATAGGGCCGTGTTGCTCATTAAATTGTCATTTGCATTTCCGCTGACAATTCTGTTGAATTCAGGCTTTCTTCCGGTCCCGCGGACATACCAACGCCAAGCTGCGATACGGTCAAAAACATGCTCGACACTCGCTTTACCCGTTCCCTGATCGCCTTTGGCGCCGCTGCGCTGATTGCCGGCTGCGCCTCGACGTCGCCCAGTACACCGTCGGAAGACTCCTATAACCAGGGCATGTCGCAGGCCGAGGCCGCGTTGACGTCCGGCCAGAAAGAGCAGGCGCTGAGCCTGTTCGAACAGGTGGCGCGCAACAACCCGGCGCGTGAAGAGCCGTGGTCGCGCATCGCGCAGATCCAGTACGCAGACCAGAAGTACCCGCAGGCCATCGTGGCTGCCGAGGAAGCGCTGCAGCGCGATGCCACGGACCGCAAGGCCAAGAGCATCCTGGCCGTGAGCGGCCTGCGCGTGGCGCGCCGCTCGGTGATGGAGTTGCGCGACGACAGCGCGCTGGCGGGCGACGTGAAGACCGACGCGCAGGTGCTGGCCAAGATGATGCGCGAGACGCTGGGCGAGCAGGTGCTGTTCCCCGACGAAAAGCCCAAGGTCCAGCCCGTGGTGAAGCGGCGCCCCGTGGCGCGCCCGACTCATGCCCAGGCGAATCAGGCAGCAAACGCCGCGGCCGGCGCCGCGACGAATGCCGTGACCGGTGCGGTCCCGCCGGCAGCTGCCACCGCGCCCGTCACCGCGCCTGCGCCTGCGGCCACCGCGGCGCCTGCCGCGCGCGGCGGCGATCCGTTTGGCGCGCTGCGCTGAACCGGCGACGTTCCAAACGTCGGTTTGAAACGACTGGAGTCCATCAGATGGCCAAGAAGGAAAGCGTTCAGAAGCGCCTGACCAAGGTGCGCCCGCCCCGTGTGCAGCTCACGTATGACGTCGAGAAGGGCGATGCGATCGAACAAAAGGAATTGCCGTTCGTGGTGGGCGTGGTCGCCGACCTGTCCGGGCAGTCCGAGGTGGCGCTGCCCAAGCTGCGCGACCGAAAATTCGTCAATGTCGATCGTGACAATTTTGACGATGTGATGGCCGCTGTGGAACCGCGCGCGGCCTTCCAGGTGCCCAACCAACTGACCGACGAGGGTGGCAAGTTCGGCGTGGAACTGAAGTTCCGCTCGCTGGAAGACTTCAGCCCGGAAGCCGTGGTCGAGCAGATCGAACCGCTGCGCAAGCTGCTCGAGGCCCGCTCCAAGCTGGCGGACCTGCGCAACAAGCTGGCCGGCAACGACAAGCTCGAGGACCTGCTCAGCGAAGTGCTGACCAACACCGAATCGCTGCAGAAGCTCGGCAACCACAGCGGCAACGAACCCAAGGGTGGCCAAGATGAGTAACGCGCAATTGGCCGCGGCGCCCCAGGCGCAGGCGGCGGAGGGCGGCAGCCTGCTGGACCAGATCGTCGACCAGAGCCGCGTGGCCAAATCGGAAGCCGAACACGCCCGCGCCAAAGACATCATCGGCGAACTGGTCAAGGAAGTGCTGGACGGCACCGTGGTGGTGTCGGACAACCTGTCCGCGACGCTCGATGCCCGCGTGGCCGAGCTGGACCGCCTGATCTCAGCGCAACTGTCGTCGGTCATGCACGCGCCGGAATTCCAGAAGCTGGAAAGCACGTGGCGCGGCATGAATTACCTGGTCAAGGAAACGCAGACCGGGACGATGATCAAGATTAAGGTGCTCAACGCCACCAAGCGCGACCTGGTGCGCGACTTCAAGACCGCGATCGATTTCGATCAGAGTGCGCTGTTCAAGAAGGTCTACGAAGAAGAATTCGGCACCTTTGGCGGCGCGCCCTTCGGCGCCCTGATTGGCGATTACGAGATCACGCGCCAGCCTGAGGACATTTACTTCATCGAACAGATGTCGCACGTGGCATCGGCCGCGCACGCGCCGTTCATCGCGTCCTCGTCGCCCGAACTGTTCGGCCTGGAAACTTTTGCCGATCTGGGCAAGCCGCGCGATCTGGCCAAGGTGTTCGACACCGTCGAATACGCCAAGTGGAAGTCGTTCCGCGAATCCGAAGATTCGCGCTACGTCGGCCTGACCATGCCGCGCTTCCTGGGACGCCTGCCGTACAACCCGAAGGACGGCACGTCGGTGGAAGGCTTCAACTTTGTCGAGGATGTGGATGGCACCGATCACGGCAAGTACCTCTGGTGCAATGCCGCCTGGGCCTTCGGTGCGCGCCTGACCGCCGCGTTCGAGGACTTCGGTTGGTGCGCGGCGATCCGCGGCGTGGAAGGCGGCGGCCTGGTGGAAGACCTGCCGACCCATACCTTCAAGACCGACGACGGCGAGATCGCGCTGAAGTGCCCGACCGAAATCGCCATCACGGATCGTCGCGAGAAAGAACTCAGCGACCTCGGCTTCATTCCGCTGGTGCACTGCAAGAACTCGGACTACGCCGCGTTCTTTGCCGCGCAGTCGGTGCAGAAGCCCAAGAAATACAACACGGACAGCGCCAATGCCAATTCGGTGCTGTCGGCGCAGCTGCAATACATCTTCTCGGTGTCGCGCGTGGCCCATTACCTGAAGGCCATGATGCGCGACAAGATCGGCAGCTTCGCGTCGGCGCAGAACGTCGAAAACTTCCTGAATCGCTGGATCTCGCAGTACGTGCTGCTCGATGACAACGCATCGCAGGAGCAGAAGGCGCAGTTTCCGCTGCGCGAAGCGTCGATCCAGGTTTCCGAAATCCCAGGCAAGCCGGGCGCTTACCGCTCGGTGGCCTTTCTGCGACCGCACTTCCAGCTCGATGAACTTTCCATCTCGCTGCGTCTGGTAGCAGATCTGCCGCAGGCCGCCAATCAGTAAGGGAACCGCAGGCATTGCCCGCCGCGCTCCACGGTGCGGCGGGGCGGCCCGCGCGTGAGGCAGATCGCTTCGTCTCAGTGCAAACAATTCGTTATTCCTCAGAGGGTCTCATGAAGGACATCTACGTCAAGTTCGGCAATCCGGTGATCAAGGGTGAATCGGCGGACAAGGATCACAAGGACTGGATCGAAGTCACCAGCTGGTCGCACAGCATCAAGCAGCCGCGTTCGGCCACCGCGTCGACCGCAGGCGGGCACACCGCAGAGCGCTGCGAACACGGTGAGATGGTGTTCACCAAGGATATGGACGTGGTCAGCCCGCTGCTGTATCAGCACGCATCGGGCGGCACCACGTTCGACGAGGTGACCATCGATTTCATGCGTGCCGACGGTGAAGGCAAGCGCGTGAAGTATCTGGAAGTCAAGCTGAAGAACGCCATCCTGGGCGCCGTCGATGCCAAGGTGGCCACCGAAGGCCTGCCGACCGACGTGTTCTCGCTCAAGTACGCGGCCGTGCAGTGGAAGTACACGCAGCAGAAGATTGGCGGCAACCAGGGCGGCAATTCGCAGGGCGCCTGGAGCCTGACCAAGAACGACAAGACCTACACGGTCTAAAGCGTGATGGGCGACACCGTGGCGCATGCCGCAGTGCCGTCCGTCTGCAACCGCCATGGCTGCCATCAAGGGCTTTGAACCGAGTCTGCTCGACAAGCTGTGCGACGACGAGCCCGGCGCGCCGCTGCCCGCGGCCATGCGGCGCCTCTCGCTGGAAGAGCTGAAGGCGACCGTGGCGCGCGACATCGAGTCGCTGCTGAATACCCGCATCGCATATCAGGAAGCGGATCTCGATGGACTGATCGAATGCCGGCGATCGGTGCTCACGTACGGGCTCAACGATTTCGCAGGCATGAGCCTGGCCAGCTATCAGGATCGCAAGGACATCTGCGACTCGCTCAAGCGCGCCATCCAGCGCCATGAGCCGCGCCTGCAGCACGTGGTGGTATCGCTGGACATCAGCGAGCGCGCCACCAATGCCCTGTGCTTTGGCATTTCCGCGGTGCTCGTGGTCGGGCCCGCCCGCGAGAAAGTTGCGTTCGATGCCATGCTTCAGCCGTCCACGCTGCAATACACGGTGAGTCGCGGCCGCGGCTGAACCGCGGGCGCGCCGCATCGGCTTCCCATCTCGCCTGGCACACTTCATGGAAGAGCTTCTCCCATACTACGAGCGCGAACTGGCCTACCTGCGCCGGTATTCGCGCGATTTTGCCGAGCGCTATCCGAAGATTGCCGGCCGGCTGGCCATGTCGGCGGACAACTGCGACGACCCGCATGTGGAGCGGATGATCGAGTCGTTCGCGTTCCTGACCGCGCGTATCAGCAAGAAGCTTGACGACGATTACCCCGAGCTGACCGATTCGCTGCTCGAGGTGATGTACCCCCATTACCTGCGGCCGTTTCCGTCCTGCTCGATCGTGCATTTCGAGGCCAGCGCGGGCACCGACAAACTGACCGCGCCAATTGCCATCGCGCGCGGATCGATGCTGGAAACGCGCGACATCGGCCGCACCCGCTGCAATTTCCGCACGGCCTACGATGTCCGGCTGTCGCCGGTGTCGGTGGCCGATGCGCGCTACGATCCCACGGTGCTGGCGCCGCGTACGGTGTCGCTGCCCAAGGGCGCCACCGGCGCCATCCGCATCACGATCGATGCCGGACCCGAGCGCGATCTCGCCCGTGTCGGCCTCGATTCGCTGCGCCTGTATCTGGACGGCGAGCCGTCATTCATCTCGGTGCTCGGCGATGCGCTGCACTTGCACACCGCCGCGGCCTACGTGGAGGGCAAGCTGCCCGGTGTATGGCACCGGCTCAAGGACGTGCCCGTCAAGCCGGTCGGCTATGCCGAAAACGAAGCGCTGCTCGATACGCCGGCACGTTCGCATCCGGCCTATCGGCTGCTGACCGAGCACTTTGCGTTTGCCGAGAAATTCAACTTCATCGACATCGACCTCAAGGCGCTGTGCCGCGCGTTCGGCGTCGATGCCGAGGGCCGGTGCGGCGTGCGCCGTGCCACGCTGCATCTGGTGCTGCGCGACCTGCGCGCCGATTCGCCCGCCGCGCGCCAGCTGGAGAACCTGCGCGCCGATCATCTGCGCGAGCATTGCTCGCCGGTGGTCAACCTGTTCGATCTCAGCGCGGACCCGATCGACCTCGACCACACGCGCGTGGCCTATCCGGTCGTCGCCAGCAGCCAGGCGGCGTCTTCGTACGAAGTGTATTCGATCAATCGCGTCACGCTGGTGCGCAAGGGCGAGCAGGGGCAGGTGCTGGGCGAATTCCGGCCGTTCTACTCGCTCCATCACGGCGAGACGCCGGGCGATACGCAGGGCTATTGGGTGGCGCGCCGCAATCCGGTCATGCTGGCCAAAAGTCCCGGCTTCGAAACGGAACTGTCGCTGGTCGATCTGCACTTCGATCCCGTCGTGCCGCAGACCAGCACGCTGAGCCTGAACGTCACGTGTTCGAACCGCGATTTGCCGGCGAGCCTGGCCTTTGGCAGCCGCGAAGGCGACCTTACGCTGAAGGGCTCGTCGTCGGCGCGCACCATCCGCTTCCTGCGCAAGCCCACGGCGTCGATGCGCCTGGCCGGCGGCCGCGAATCGCAATGGCGGCTGATTTCGCTGCTGGCGCTCAACCATCTATCGCTGGTGCAGAACGGCTTGTCGACATTGAAGGAGATGCTGCGGCTGCACGATCTCAGCCATGCGGGCGTGACGGCGCGGCAGATCGACGGCCTGGTGCAACTGGAATACCGGCCGACAACGCAGTGGCTGGCGGGCAAGCCATTCGCCACGTTCGTGCGCGGGCTGGAGGTGCGCCTGACGCTCGATGAAGATGCCTTCGTCGGCACTGGCCTGCATCGCTTTATCCGCGTGATGGACCATTTTTTCGGGCTCTATGTGCATCTGAACAGCTTTGTGCAGCTCGTCGTCGTCTCGCACCGTACCGGCAAGGAACTGATCCAATGCGCTCCACGAAGCGGCGAATCGATCCTTCTGTGATGCGACGGCTGCTGACGCAGCCGCATCGCTTCCACTTCTTCCAGGCGGTGCGGCTGCTGCAGAACCAGTTCGCGCGCGAGGCGCGCACCCCGTCCGCGCTCGGTGAAGCCAACGGCATCGATGGCGTCGATGTTGTCGATGGCGCCGAGGTGCCGCGCCAGCGCACCGCATCGCCCGAACACGTGCTGGCTACGCGCGTGCGCTTTCCCAATACGCTGCGCCTGTCGTTCCCACCCAGCGAGATCGAGAGCCTGCAGGCGCCGGGACTGCCGCCCGACGCGCTCGACGACGATGCCGCATTCGCCGACGCGGTGGCTGCGGGCAAGCTCGATTCGGTGGCGCTGACGCCGGCGTTCTTCGGCATGCTGGGCGCGCAGGGCGCCTTGCCGCTGCACTACACCGAAATCGTGATGGAGCGCGAAAGCGTGCGGCGAGACCGGGCGCCGCGCGCGTTCTTCGACATCTTCTCGCATCGCGCTGCCGCGCTGTTTTACCTTGCGTGGCAGAAATACCGCCTGCCCATGCAGCATGAGATCGATCGCACGCGGCACTACCTGCCGCTGTTGCTGTCGCTGGGCGGCATCGGCGAGCGTGCCGCGCGTGCGGATCTGCACGAGGCGCCTGGCACGATCCACGACGAGGCGCTGGCGGGCTATGCCACCGCGCTGCGGCACCGGCCGGTGTCTGCGGCATACCTGGGCCGCGTGCTGGCCGACTATTTCCGGGTGCCGATCCGCATCGAACAGTTCGTCGGCGGCTGGTACAACGTGCCGCCCGCGCAGCTGTCGCAGCTCGGCCTCGGCAACAACGTGCTTGGCGCGACCGCGCTGGCGGGCACGCGCGTATGGCAGCGCGACTTGCGCGCGCGCGTGTGGATTGGCCCGCTGGCGCGCGCCGACTATCGCCGCTTTTTGCCCGACGCGCCCGATGCGCAGGCGCTGCGCAAGATGATGACCGTGCTGGGCGGCGCCACGCTCGAATATGAAGTCCGCCTCGTGCTGCGCAAGGAAGACGTCGGCGGCAGCGTGCTGGGCGGTGCCGGCGGCGGGCGGGTCGGCTTCGACACGTTCCTTGCCACGCGCCCCGCCGAGCGCGACCGCGACGACGCCCATTACACGCTGCAGCCTGTGCACTAACCCACCACGACCACCATGGCCACACCCCTGAAGACCCTGATCGCCAAACTCAACGGCACGAGCCGGCAGGCCGCCGAGCGCGCGGCGTCGCTGTGCATGGCGCGCGGCAACTACGAGGTGGATATCGAGCACCTGTTCCTGGCGTTGCTGGAAAACCCGCGCAGCGACGTTTCGCGCGCCGCGCAGGCATCGGGCATCGACAACGCCGCGATGCAGCGCGACCTAGAAGCCGAGATCGGCAAGTTCCAGACCGGCAACAGCCGCACGCCGGCATTCTCGCCGTGGCTGCCCCGGCTGTTCGAACATGCGTGGCTGATTGCGTCGCTCGATTCGCAGATCACGCGCATCCGCTCCGGACACTTGCTGCTGGCGCTGCTGACAGATCCCGCGCTGGCGCCGCTGGCCGAGCGCGGCACCCGGTTGTTCGCCCGCTTTCCCGTGGAGCGGCTCAAGCATGAGCTCGATGCGCTGACGAAGGGCTCGGAAGAAGTCGAGCAGGCCGTCGATTTTGTCGATGGTGCGGGGGGCGAGGCGGGCGAGATGCCGCAAGGCAAGGGCGCGTTGTCGAAGACGCCGGCGTTGGACCAGTTCACGATCGACCTCACGCAGTCCGCGCGGGACGGCCGCATCGATCCCGTAATCGGCCGCGATGCCGAGATCCGCCAGATGATCGACATCCTGATGCGTCGACGCCAGAATAACCCGATCCTGACCGGCGAGGCTGGCGTGGGCAAGACTGCCGTGGTGGAAGGTCTGGCGCTGCGCATCGTGGCCGGCGACGTACCGCCGCCGCTGCGCGGCGTGGTGCTGCGCACGCTGGACATGGGATTGCTGCAGGCCGGCGCGAGCGTAAAGGGCGAGTTCGAGAACCGCCTGCGCGGCGTGATCGACGAGGTCAAGAAGAGCCCGCAGCCGATCATCCTGTTTATCGACGAGGCACATACGATCATCGGCGCGGGCGGGCAGGCAGGCCAGAACGATGCCGCCAACCTGCTCAAGCCCGCACTCGCACGCGGCGAACTGCGCACGATTGCGGCCACCACATGGGCCGAATACAAGAAGTACTTCGAAAAGGACGCCGCATTGGCGCGCCGCTTCCAGGTGGTCAAGGTGGAAGAGCCGACCGAGCCGTTGGCCGTTGCGATGCTGCGCGGCATGGTGGGCCTGATGGAGAAGCACTTCAATGTGCGCGTGCTCGACGAAGCGATCGTCGAGGCGGTTCGGCTGTCGCATCGCTACATCAGCGGCCGGCAGTTGCCCGACAAGGCCGTCAGCGTGCTCGACACCGCGTGCGCCAAGGTGGCGCTGGGCCAGAGCGCCACGCCGGCAGAGATCGAGGAAGACCAGAAGGCCATGGCGCGCATCGATGGCGAGATCGCCGCATTGCAACGCGAGGCCGCCGTCGGTGCGCCGCACCAGGCGCGGCTTGACGACCTCACCGTGCGCAAGGCTGCGCTGGCGCAGCGCATCGCCGACGCCACCGCGCGGCTGGACCAGGAGAAGGTGCTGGTCGCGCGCATGGTGGCCCTGCTGCGCGAGCGCGATGTTGCGGTCGATGGCGCCAATGTCAATGCGGGCGCCGCGGCAGGCCATGACGAACTGAACGCGCTGCGCGCGCAACTGGCCGATCTGCAGGGCGACCGGCCGCTGGTGCCGGTGCAGGTCGACGGCCATGTGGTGTCGGAGATCGTTTCGGCATGGACCGGCATTCCGCTGGGCCGCATGGTCAAGGACGAACTGCAGACGGTGATGAAGCTGAAGCCACTGCTCGAAGAGCGCGTGGTCGGCCAGCCGCATGCGCTGGAAGCGGTCGCCCAGCGCGTGCGTACGGCGGCGGCCAATCTCGAAGATCCACACAAGCCGCGCGGCGTGTTCCTGTTTGTGGGGCCGTCCGGCGTAGGCAAGACGGAAACCGCGCTGGCGCTGGCGGACATCCTCTATGGCGGCGAACGCAAGCTCATCACCATCAACATGAGCGAGTACCAGGAAGCGCACAGCGTGTCGGGCCTGAAGGGCTCACCGCCGGGTTATGTCGGCTACGGCGAAGGCGGCGTGCTGACCGAGGCTGTGCGGCGCAATCCGTACAGCGTGGTGCTGCTCGATGAAGTGGAGAAGGCCCATCCCGATGTGCTGGAGATGTTCTTCCAGGTGTTCGACAAGGGCTGGATGGAAGACGCCGAAGGCCGCACCATCGACTTCCGCAACACCATCATCATCCTGACCTCGAACGTCGGTTCCGCCGCGATCATGCAGGCATGCCTGAACAAGAGCCCGGAAGAGATGCCCGATGCCGACGGCCTGGCCGAAAGCCTGCGGCCGGCGTTGTACAAGGCGTTCAAGCCGGCATTTATCGGCCGTACCAAAGTGGTGGCGTATTACCCGATCTCCGACGACATCCTCACGGAGATCATCGTGCTCAAGCTGCAACGCATTGCGCAGCGCGTGCATGCCAATCACGGCGCGAGCTTCGAATGGGACAACGCTACGGTGGAGGCTGTGCTCGACCGCTGCACCGAAGTGGATACCGGCGCGCGCGCGGTCGATCACATCCTGAACGGCACGCTGCTGCCCGAGATTGCGCAGTCCGTGCTCGCGCGCATGGCCGAGGGCGAGAAGATCGAGCGCATCAAGGTCAGCGTCGGCAAGAACGGCGCCTTCCGTTACAAGGTCAACTGAGATCCAACAGGAGCGGGGGCAGGCAATGGGCGGACTCTCCGATATGACGAACCAGCTGGGCGCGCTGATGCGCTCGGCCTTCACGCAGCAGGACCGCCTGCTGCGGCTGAAGACGCCGTTGGGCGACGACGTGCTGCTGGCCGAAAGCATGGTCGCGCATGAACGGCTTGACGACGGCGGCTTTCGCATCGAACTGACCGCGCTGTCCGACGATGCAGCGATCGATCCGGCCGCGATCATCGGCCAGCCGGTGCGCGTGGATCTGCTGACGCAGCACAGCCGCACCGCATTGCGGCCGTTGCACGGCCATGTCACTCGCTTCGAGCGGCTGGGCGCCAACGGCGGCCTGGCGCGCTATCGCCTGCGCGTCGAGCCATGGCTCGCGTTCCTGCACCATCGGCGCGACAGCTACCTGTTCCAGGACATGTCGGTGATCGATGTGCTCGACAACGTGTTTGGCGACTACCGCGGCCAGGGCATGCTGGTGCCCGAGTGGCGCTGGGACCTGGCCGACCGCGACGCATACGCGCGCCGCAGTGTGGTCACGCAATACGAGGAAAGCGATTTCGCCTTCGCCACGCGGCTGCTGGCCGAGGAGGGGCTGTTCTACTACTTCGAGCATGAATCGGGCGACGGCGACACGCTTGGCGTGCATCGACTGGTGATCGCCGACAGCAACCGCAATTTCGCCGACAACGTCCAGTCGCGCATCCGCTTTGGCCGTGCCGACGCTACCGCGCAGGCGGACGTAATCGACCGCTGGCACGGCGAGCGTCAACTGCATACCAATGCCATCGAATTTGCCAGCTGGGACTATCGCGCCGCGCGCACGCATGGCGCGACGCTGGCGTCCGCGCAGGACAATGGCAAGGTGCAGATCGCGCTGCGCGATGACGACTATCCGGGCCAGTACTGGTTCGAGGATGGCGATCAGGCGGCACGCGCGGCGCGCATCGCGATGGAATCGATCGAACTGCGCAACAAGCAGTTTCATGGTGGCGGCAGCGTCCGCACGCTGGCGCCCGCCACCTGCTTTACGCTGCAGGATCACTACGAGCACGACGGCGACGAGGGCGACCAGAATCGTCGCTTTGCGGTGCTGGCGGTCACGCATACCGCGCGCAACAACTTCAACGAGCGCTTTGGTCAGGCGTTGCGCGCTGCGCTGGGCAGTGTTCTCGATGCGGGCGGCGATGCCGGCAACGCCGAGGCCGAGGTGCCGTTCTACCGCAACACGTTTATCGCCGTGCGCGCAACCATTCCGTACCGGCCCGCGCTGCGCGGCGAGGACGGGCGTCTGCTGCATCCGCGGCCCACGGTGGTGGGCAGCCAGACGGCCATCGTGGTGGGATCGGACGATCCGTTGCACACCGACCGCGATCATCGCGTGAAAGTGCAGTTCCACTGGCAGCGCGGCGGCAATTCCGCCACGCGTCAGGGGCATCCGGCCGGCGACGACAACGCGCAGGCCAACGCCGCGCTCGGCGCATGGGTACGGGTGGCCGCCGCGGTGGCCGGCGACAACTGGGGCAGCGTGGCACTGCCGCGCGTCGGGCAGGAAGTGGTGGTCGAGTTCGTGCATGGCGACATCGACCGCCCCGTCATCGTCGGCGCGACTTATAACGGCAAGGGCAGCGTCGATGCCCAGGCCAACCAGCAAGCGGGCGGCAGCGCCCGATCCACGGGCAACGCGCCCGCATGGTTCGCGGGAGAGGGCAAGGACGACGAGGCCTACGCGCACAACGCCGTGCTTTCCGGCATCAAGACGCAGGCGATGGCTGGCAGCCAGAAAGGCAGCGACGGCTTCAACCAGCTGGTTTTCGACGACACGGCCGGGCAGGCACGCACGCAGTTGTCCACCACGCAGGCCGACGCCGGGCTGATGCTGGGCCATCACAAGGCGCAGAACGACAATGCGCGCAACGCCGATCTGGGACATGGCGCGGCGCTCTTCACCGCTGCCGCCGGCAGCGTGCGCGCCGGTGCGGGGCTCCTGCTGAGCGCGCACCGGGCCAGCGTGACACAGCCGTTGCTGCATAACGACGACGCGGTACAGCAGATCGAACAGGCGCAGCAGCGTATCGAAGCGCTTGCGGACGTGGCCGCGAAACAGAAGGCCGCCAGCGAAAGCGAACCGCAGGCCGCGCAGATCCCGGCCATCGCCGCGCTCAAGCACAGCGCCGAGGTGCTGGCCGCCGAGCAGGATGCGCAAGGCGGCAAGGCCGTGGCCTACAGCGAGCCGTACATGCTGGTGAGCGCGCCCGATGGCGTGGTGGTATCGACGCCCGGCGACAGCACGCTGGTCGCGGGCAAGCATGCGATGCTGACGGCCGGCGCCGATTGCAATCTGGCCGCGGGCCGGAATCTCAGCGTGGCGGTGGCCGAGGGCATCAACGTGTTTGCCAATGGACAGGGCGCATCGGGTGGCGCGGGCGGCGGCGCAAGCGGGCTGCAGATGCACGCCGCCAACGGCAAGGTGGTGGCGGCCAGCCTCAAGCGCGACAGCCGCTATGCCGCGGACAAGACCGTGACGATCGCATCGACGCAGGGCCAGACGCTGGTGCAGGGCAAACAGCACGTTGCGCTGAAGGCGGGCGGCGCACAACTGCGCGTGCTGGACGGCAAGATCGAGCTGTACGCGCCGGGCAAGGTCGAGTTCAAGGGCGGTCAGCATAATTTCGTGGGGCCGGGTGGGGCGGGCGCTTCGAACACGCTGCCCAGTGGCGCGTTGCAGGGCTGCAGCACGCAGGCCCAGAGCAGCGCCGACGCCAACGCGCCAGTGCTGACGAGGTAGCGCGATGATTCTCAGGGAACTGGAACAGGCGCAGGCACGGGCGGACGAAAGCATCGATCCGCCGGTCGATGATGCCGTCGAGACATGCCCTCACTGCATCGCACTGTGGCGCCAGTTTGTCGGCGGATCGCAAGCCGCGCGGTCTGCGCGCGGAACTGGCGATGCCGGCGGGCGCGCGTATTTTCTGCTCAACAGCTGGCGCGACAATCCATTCGCCGAAGCTTTCGCCGTTGCGTTCCCCGAGCATGCCGCGCAACGCACCGCGGTGCCCGATCCGTTCTTTGCCAACCAGGAAGATGCCGCGCCGGTGCTGGTGCCGATGCCGGACATCCTGCTGCCGGACGGGCTACCCGGGACCTTTGCGCAGGCCGGCGCGGAGCAGTGGATCGCGCGCGCGTTGACGGTCTCGTGCCGACAGACTGCGCAGCGCTTGGGCGTGGTGCCGATCGGTGGCCTGCTGGTGTCGGACCGGCCTGCCGCCATGCTGGCCGCGCACCTGTTGGCGCTGGGCATGCAGCCTTCGCCGGTGGGCGACGCGACGGTGTTCCGCTATCAGGATCCCGCCGTGATGCAACTACTGTGGCCCGTGCTGGACGATGCCCAGCGCGCTGCGTGGCTGGGGCCCGTGGCGCAGTGGTGGTCGCTGCGGCAATACTGGCAGCCGTGGGACCTGCTTGCCGAGCCGCCGTGCGACGCAACCTGGTGGCATGCACAAGCGCAGCCACCGTCGCAGCCGCTGCAATCGCCGCAGGCGCTGCAAGCCCGCACGGAGCCCTTGCAGTCGGCCGTCGGGCGACTGCTGCGCCTGTCGGCGGCGCAATGGCATCGTGCGGGCTTTTATCGCAGCGCGCAGGAAAGCTGGATGGACCTGTTCATCGAAACCCCGGACGTGGCGGACATGCCCGATGGTCCGCGCATGTTGCGCATGCTCGATGACGGCGCGGCACTGGGCCTGGTCTCCAACGACGCATTGAAGGACTACATCTGGCTGTCGTGGCGCGGCGCCAATGGCGGCTTGCCGGTGGACTGGACGGCCGACCCTTTCCGCGCGCGGCTGCACGCGGCGCTGGACCTGCTGCGCAGGCGTCCGGGCACCTATCTTTCCTCCGCATACCACGAGATCGCGCAACCGACGCACACGCCATGACCTGCAAGACCCCCTGCCAGAACTGTAGCCGTACGGGCATGCCGATTCTCTTCACGCGCTACGCCGTGGGATATAGCGTGCAGCAGCCCACCATGGACACGCTGAAGCAATATGTGCCGCGCGGCCAGTTGCAGGCGTCGCCGCAAGGCATTGCGCTCAAGGCTGCCGCCTACAACGTGCGCATGCTGCGCGCGGGCTACCTGTACCTCCTGATCAGATGGAAGGGCGGCAAGCGCGCGATGCGCGGCTACGTGGTGCATCCGCACGGCTATCTGAATCCGTTTTCGGTCGGGCAGCCCGAGACCGCTACCGCCAAGGTGGCGTGCGAGCGCGATGCGCGGCAGGCCAACAACAGCCTGGTGTGGATCGAGGATGCGGCGAACGTCGAAGACATCTCGTATTTCTTCAACTCCGATCCGATCGAGGTCAGCCATCTACTCCATGACGTGGCCAAGAAATGGCCGAGCCATACGCAGACCTTCGACGTGGCCGGCTGGCTGAAAGGCACCACGGCGCAGAAGGACAGCGTGACCCCTCAGCAGCTCGACGCGCAAGTGGTGGAGTTTGGCGCGCTCAAGAACGACCGCCTGCGCGACGCCTGCGAGGCGATGATGTTCGGCCTGATGGGCGCGAACCCCGAAGAGCGCAAGTGGGGCGATTTCGAAGTGGACGTCGAAGGCCAGTCCTATGAGCCGTACGGCGGTTACGGCCAGACCTATCACTACAAGCTCACGCGCAAGCAGCCGGCCTACAGCGCCGCGCACGGCCCGCGCCTGGAGGGCATGCGCAAGTTCCTGCTGGCCAACCAGGGCGCGGTGCTGGCCTGCAACGATCCGATGGGCATCACGCAGGAACTGGGACATCTGCAGGCGGAGGCGCAGGTCGTCTACACCGCGTGGCAGGCGCGCAGCGCCGAGGGTTTCCATGGCACGGTGAGCAACGAATGGGTGTACCAGTCCGCGCTGGGCGGCGAAGCGCTGCGCGACCTGGTGAAGAAGGGCGCCATCGACGCAACGGGCAAGAAGATCGCCAGAGGGCGATACGTGCCGCAGATGCCTTTGTCCTATCCGGGCGTGCCGATCTATCCAAGTTCCCAGCCGACGACGCGACCCTACGACAAGGAAGAGGCGGCTCGCATGCAGGCCGAGGCCGCCGCCAAGGGCGACAAGGAATTCCGGGAATTCTTCGACGTCAACGCCGCAGCGGCCATTCGCGCGGCGCAGCAAGCTGCCTTCAACGATGGCGAAGCCACGAAGTCGCGGCTCGGTGCCGACCAGCTTGCGTGGCTGGACAGCGATGCGCTCAAGCTGGTCGCCAGCCGATACAGCGCCGACGACAGCAAGATCAATCTCAGGGGCGGCGGCGCAACACTTTCGATGCGCGTGTGGGCGGCCTTGGCGGGCGTGGAAGTCAGCAAGGCGGGCCGCGACTGGCTGAAAAAGATCGATGAATGGCAGCACGAGATTTTCTCGCGGGCGCTGTCGTTCAATTCCGATACGCTCAAGCGCGCGCTGCAACAGGCCGAAGCGGCCGTCAAGGCATCGCAAGACGCGGCGCCGTTGCCCAATGCCGATCCGAAAGTGGCAATGGCGGACAGCATCACCACGTACTTGAAGCGGTTTGCCGCCCAGGTATCGCTTGGGGACAAGGCCATTGGTTTTCTGGAGGCCTTTCCGGCCATCAGCGAGTGCGACAAGCTGCAAAAATTCGCGTGGCCGTTGCATCTGGCATCGCTGATGTCCGTCAAGCTGATGCAGGGGATCAACGGCCTTCCCGGCAAACAGTTCGAGGCGGCGATCATGCGCTACGTGGTGCGCGTGTCGCTGGTAGCCATGGGGAAGAAGTCTGCGGAGCAGGCCGCCTCGCTGGCGCAGGCCGAACGCGACCGCGTCCGCAATGCCCAGCGTGCGATGGAGAACCGCTCGTTCCGCGTCGATTTCCGCGCACGCGCCCCAGGCGCGCGCGCTGCTGCGCTCGCCGGCATCATGGACACCGGCTTTGCGATTCTCAAGGGATGGCAACTGACCGCCAAGGTCGATGCCCGATCGGGGATGGAGATGACCCAGAACATGCTGCAGGCGGTCGGCAGCATCATGGACTGGCGCGCAAAGGTTTATGAAGAGACGATCTACAAGGGCCTGCGGGCCCACGAGATTTTCACTGCCCCGGGCATGCAGGCAACGATGTCGCGTTTGCAGGTCTCGCAGCTGAGAGCCCTGAGAATTTCCGCGGCAAAATTCCTGATTCCCGCCGCGATCATCGGCGCATTCTTCGATTTCATGGATGCCATCAAATCGATCGATCGCGGGCAGTGGCTGCTGGGCAGTGCCCAGCTCGTCAGTGCCTTGGGCGCTGTATTTACCGTCGTCGGGACCGGAGTGGCGGCGCTGAGTACGGGCGCCTGGGCGACCGTGGCCGCGGTGCTGGGCGTGGTGGGCGTGGTATTGGCCGTGGTGGCGCTGATCGCGATCTGGATCCTCAGTGAAGACGAATGGGTGACCTGGCTGCGCGATAATCCGCTGAACCTGAAACGCAAGGGGCTCAAGCCTGTTCATGACAATCTGCAGGACACCCTGCAACAACTGGCAAATGCGCAAGGCGCGGTTTGATGCTGCGCTGGCGCTAAGGTGCGCAAGGCATGTTTACACAAGAAGCAATCTTTCATCACCAGCGTGGCAAGAGCCTGCAGCGCGCGCGTGACCGGATCGAGGCGGAGAAGCGTCGCAACTGGGCCGTGAACGAGCCGGGGCCGGCTACCGGGATCAACGTTCCCAACGCCTCGATCTTTGCCCAGAACGACGTCTACCTGGAGCTGACGAATCCCGGCTGGTCGTCGCAATGGCGGATGGTGTTCGGGCTCTCGTGGGTGATCCTGTGCATACCGATCCTGGTATGGGTGACCTACGGCATCACCTTGCATCCGCTGTTTTTCAATGCGTATCTGCTCGGCCTGAAGCGCGTGGAATATGTACCGGAATCGGCGGTGCTGCTCTGGATAGGCTGGCTGTTGATCATGCCGCTAACGCTGGTCGCATGTTTGCTCGCGTATGTGAGCCTGAGGCGGCGCGGGGCGGGATCGGCATTCTTCACCTATGCCCGCGGCCGGGTCCGCTTCAACCGCGTCACGCGCAAGGTCTACGTCTTGCGCCCCGGCTACGCCGGCGGCAGCCGCATCTTCGATTGGGACAGGCTGATGGCGCTGATTGCAGACACCCGCTCCATCCGGAACAAGCCGCTCGCCGACCGGTATCTGGTGCTCTATCACCGGGCGCGCGCGGAGGAGCCTGCGGATCAAGAGGACGCCATCTACGTGGGCGATGACCTGCTGGACGAGGAAGGTGTTGCCGCGCTGTGGGAATACATCCGCCTGTTCATGGAAGAAGGGCCGTCCGTGGACGCGATACCACCGAAGGCGCCCGCCAGCTATCGCAAGATTCCGCGCGACCTGCCGCCCGTCTACACCACGTACTGCGGCATGCCCGACCGTGACCAGTACAAGCTGGAACGGCGGCCCGGCATGATGGAAACGACGTATCACATGATCAGCCAGATGACTTGCACCTGGCCGCGATTTCCAGCGGCATGGCACAGCGATTCGGGCGTGGGCGAACCGGAGGATCGTCCCGTGCAGGCCGGCGCGGTCATGACGGCCATGGTCTACCGCGCCAAGGGCAAACTCAGCAAGGCGGACGAGGTGGAATTCCTGCGGCGCTGGGGCACCAAGGAAGCGCTGGCCGAAGCCATGGCGGCCTGAGCGCCAGGTGTCCTATAAAAATTTCTGATGCGCACCGGCCATCGTCAGGGCGCAAACATGCCGTCGGTCGGCAACGACAGTTCGCCCTGATCGACGAAGCGGGTGCCGCCGATCGACGCGCCCGCCAGCTTGCCGCGCAATTCGTACGGAATCCTGCCGGCCGCCGCACCGCCGGCGAAGGCGAAAGCCTGGCGCAAAGCGGTGAATGCCGGGACCGTCAGCGGCACACGCAATACCGTCTCGCCGAAGCGCGGCACCACGCCGGCCTCGTCGCTGACACCGCTGGCGAACGGTTTGCCGTTCAGGTCCAGCTGCAGCGATACGCCTTGAAATTCCAGCGGCGTGTCGTTGGGGTTCTGGATGCGCAGTTTCACATTGAACCGCATCTCCAGTCCCTCGCCCGCCAGCGGTTCCAGGCCCGCCACATTGACCCGCAGCGGTTCCCGGCCGGTCAGCCCGGCACACCCGGCGATGCAGGCGATGCTGACCGCGGCGAGGAAACAGCGGACGGCGCGTGTGAAACCGGTGGCTGCCATGGCAGGTACCTCGTTCTGGAAAGTGGCGCAAGCCAGTGGATACGGCGGGACATCGTACCGATGAAAGCTCGGTGACCGATGTGGACTGATCCAGTGTAGGTGATTGGCATGTCACTGCGCGGGCGCAATCGCGCGGGTGCGCACCCCCTGGCTGGCCGTGTGTGCAACGCGCCGGCGGTGGTCTTGAAATTTCTTTGGCCGCGCCTATCTTGCCCTTGCTCAGGCAGTCGCGCCGCCATGTTGCGGTGCGCTGCGTGTTTCGATTTGTTTGTCGGTGGCAATGACGAGCGAACTGGAGCGCGTGGCCCGTTCGCCCTCATTGCGCGTTTCTCAGGAGGGTAGATCATGAGCGACTTTTTCTTTGGGGGCGACCTCTTCAGCGAATTCGAACGCCTGCAAAGGCAGATGGCGAATCTCGCGGGCGGCTTTCCTTCCAGTCTGCGTGCCGGCCGCACCGGCAACTTCCCGCTGCTCAATATCGGCACGACCGACGATTCGATCGAGATCGTGGTATTCGCGCCCGGCATGCAAGCCGATGGCTTCGACGTATCGATCGACAACGGCATGCTGACGATCAGCGGCGAGCGCGCGCCGATCGATGCGGCGCGCGCAGGTAACGGCGGCGAAGGATCGCGCGTCTATGCGCAGGAGCGTTTCGCCGGCAAGTTCCGGCGCGTCATCGAGATGCCGCAACAGGCCGATCCGGACAACGTGCGCGCGCGCTACGTCAACGGCTGCCTGACCATCAGCGTCGGCAAGCGCGAGGCGTCGCGACCGAAGGCCATCAGCGTCCAGTAAAGCCCAGGCATACGAGTCCCACAGGAGTCAGATCATGAGCGACATCGCAAACACCCAGGTGACGACCAGTGAACCCGCATCGGTGCCCTCAACCCAACCCCAGACGCCGCGGACGGGCGACAACGCATCGCAAGTGCGGCGGCCCACGGTGGTGCCGCCAGTCGATATTGTCGAGGACGCCGCGGGCATTACGCTTTTTGCGGATCTGCCCGGCGTCACGCGTGACAGCCTCGATGTGAAGGTTCACGACGGTCATCTGTTTATCGAAGGCGAAGCCATCGTCGATGTGCCGCCAAACCTGCGCGTGCAGCATCTGGAACTGCAGGCGCCGCGCTTTGCGCGCACGTTCGCGGTCAGCGCCGATTTCGATACGACGAAGATCGAAGCCAATCTCCAGAACGGCGTGCTGCGTCTGACGATTCCGCGCCGCGAGGAAGCCAAGCCGCGCCGCATCGTGGTCAACGCGGGCTGACGCCTGCAGCCGAGCGGAATCGCGATAGAACCAGCCGCCCCCGGCCGCCACGTATCGTGGGGCCGGCGGGCGGCTTTCTACTTTGGACGGCGGGGTTGTGCGATGCCTGAGACGGCCCCGCACCGGGCGCCGGCATTCGATACGACGCATATCATGCGTCGGCGCCGGCAGGCGCGAGTGCGCCTTCCCGTTCGAGCCATGCGCGAAACAGCGCGACCAGTGCATCGTCGCGTTTGTCGTCGGGCACGTAGGTGCAATAGCTGCGCGAGGGCAGACGGGGGCCCGTAAATGGCGTGACAAGCCGGCCCGCGGCGAGATCGTCCGCCACCAGCGCGGTTGGGCCCATCGCGATGCCGATGCCGTCGATGGCCGCTTGCAGCGTCAGGTAGAAGTGGTCGAACGTCAGCGCGGCAGCCGGCCTCAGCGCGGCAATCCGCGCGCTGGCCAGCCAGTCGGGCCACAGCCGTGGAAGACTCGAGGTATGCAGCAACGTATGGTGCCGCAGGTCTTCCGGTGCGCGCAGCGGCACGCGCGCCAGCAGCGCCGGACTGCACACTGGCAGTCTTTCTTCGCGCAGAAACGGCTGCATCGAATAGCCATAAAAGGTATCCGGGCCGCCGCGGATGATGAGGTCGTAGCGCTCTTCCAGGCTTTCCAGCGCGCCGTTCGAGGTGTCCACCCGGACTTCGATCTCGGGATGCGCGGCGCGAAACTTCGCCAGTCTCGGCACCAGCCAGCGCAGCGTGAAGGTGGCGGGCGCGTTCACGGACAGGGTGGGCGACTCCGTTTCGGGCACGCCGTATTGCGCCGTGGCCTGCGCAAGCTGTTCGAATAGCGGGCCGATTGCCTTCAGATACGCCTTTGCTGCAGGCGTCAGCGTTACGCGGCGGTTATGGCGTTCGAACAGCGGTGCATCGAGCCATTGTTCGAGCAGCCGCACATGTTGGCTGATCGCGCCGTGCGTCACATGCAATTCTGCAGCCGCGTCCTTGAAGCTGCCGAGCCGGCCGGCGGCCTCGAAGGCGCGCAGGGCATTGAGCGGCGGTAAGACTCGTTTCATTCGGATCGGATCAGTTTTTCTCGCGCGATGCGGCAATTTATCTGGTTTGTCGGGGCGCGACAAGATAGATATCCTGCGTTTTTCCGGAGCTTTCCGCGCGCCGTGACCCGGCGGCGCTGCTCTCAACCTTCCCACCTTTTCCGACATGCTCAGTCTTACGGGCGGCTTCGTGCTGCTGGCCGCCGTTCTCCACGCGAGCTGGAATGCGTTGCTGCATGGCAATCGCGACCGCTTCCTGTCGATGGCATGGATGAGCATCGCGATTGCGGTGACGTCCACGTTCGTGGTCGTGTCCCATCCGCTGCCCGCTGCCGCGAGTTGGCCCTACATCGTCGCGTCGGGGCTCGTGCATATCGTCTACAACATCAGCCTGGTGCGCTCGTATCGACGCAACGACCTTGCGCTCGCCTATCCGATCGCGCGCGGATCGTCGCCGCTGCTGGTTGCGCTCGGCGCGGCGGTGTTTGCGCACGAGGCGATCGGTCCCGTCAGCGCGCTCGGCATCGCGCTGACCTCGGCCGGCATCATCGCGATCGCGCTGCAACGGCATCGCGTGTCGCGCGCCGGTGTGCTGGCCGCGCTGGCGACCGGCGCGACGATTGCGCTCTATACCGTGATCGACGGCATCGGCGTGCGTTTGTCGGATGGCCAGCCGTTGGTCTATACCGCGTGGATGTTCATGTTCTATTGGCTGATGCCGCTGCTGTTCGTCGCGACGCGCGGCATCGCGCCGTTGTGGACGCCAGTGCGCGACGAGCCGCTGGCCGTGGCGTCGTCGCTGGCTGGCGGGTTGGTGTCGCTCGCGGCGTATGGCATCGTGATCTGGGCGCTGCAGTCGGGCGCGATGGGGATGGTGTCGGCGCTGCGCGAAACCAGCGTGGTGTTTGCCGTGCTGATCGGGCGACTGTTCCTGCGCGAAACGGTCACGGCGACGCGCTGGCTGGCCTGTCTAGTGGTCGCCGCCGGAGCGGTGTGCCTGGGACTCTGACCCGGGTCGGCAAGCGCGCCTGGGCGGGCCACGCGTGCTCGATCGACGCCGGGCCTCGCACGACGCGACCGGTGCGGCTGGTGACCAGGCGGTTATCAGGCGGCTTGCGTCGCTGGAACGTCGTTGCCTTGATGGGCGGGCTGGGCGGTGGCGCCTAGCATCAGGTCGAGGTTCTGCACGGCGGCGCCGGACGCACCCTTGCCGAGGTTATCGAACACCGCTGCCAGCAGCACGTGACCGTGCTCGCGGCTGCCAAACACGCCCAGGCGCATGTCGTTGGTGCCGTTCAGCGCTTGCGGGTCGAGCCGCGTGGCGTCGGCCGATTCGGCCAGCGACATCACCTGCACATGCCGTGCGCCCGCGTAGTGATCCGATAGGCAAGCATGCAGCGTTTCGATATCGGTGCCGGGCGCCAGCAGATCGAGCTGCAACGGCACGGTGACCACGATGCCCTGGCGGAAAGCGCCATAGGCGGGCACGAAGATCGGCCGCCGCGCCAGTCCGGCGTGCTGCTGGATTTCCGGCGCGTGCTTGTGCGCGAGCCCCAGGCCATAGACCTGAAACGGCAGGGCGTTTTGGGCCTGCGGTCCCTCGTAGGTTTCCACGGCGCTGCGGCCGCCGCCTGAATAGCCGGACACCGCGTGGATGGCGAGCGGGTAGTAGACCGGCAGCAGGCCGGCTTGCGCCAGCGGGTTGAGCAGGCCGATCGCGCCGGTCGGATAGCAGCCGGGGTTGCTCACGCGCTGCGCGTTGGCAATGCGTTGCGCCTGGCCCGCGTTCATCTCGGGAAAGCCGTAAGTCCAGCCCGGCGTCGTGCGATGCGCGGAACTGGCGTCGATGACGCGCACGGCGGGATTGACGACCGATGCCACCGCCTCGCGCGCAGCGGCATCGGGCAGGCACAGGATGGCGATATCGCAGCTGTTGATTGCGTCGGCGCGCGCGCGTGCGTCCTTGCGCTGGCCGGCCGGCAAGGTCAGCACGCGCAGATCGTCACGCCCGCGCAGCCGTTCGTGGATTTGCAGGCCGGTGGTGCCCTGGTCGCCGTCGATGAAAACAAGCGGATAGCGCATGGGATGGGTCCTCGTAGGTGGCGTCGTGGTCGGCACCCGGGCGCGCGGCATTTCGTTGCGCGGCGCGCCCGGTACAGGAAGCGCAATCTTGCGCCGACAGCTAGAATCGCGAAAGTTGAATTTCATGACGTTGAAATTCGGATTTCGTGAACGACCGCTTGGGCGCAGTTCGCCCCGTCACCTGGAGTGCCGCATCATGCGCGAGATCAGCCTGGACCGCCTGCGAACCCTTGTCGCCATCGCCGATCTTGGATCCTTTGCCGAAGCCGCACGTGCCTTGCATCTGGCGCCGCCCACGGTCAGCCAGCACATCGCCGATCTGGAAGCGCGCGTGGGCGCGCCGTTGCTGACGCGCAAGCGCGGCGAGGTGCGTCCGTCATCGATCGGCGAGACGCTGATCGACCGAGCGCGCCGCCTGCTGGCCGATGCGGACCTTGCGCTCGACGATGTGCAGCGGCAGGTGCGAGGCCTGAGCGGCCGCGTGCGGCTCGGCGCCTCGACGGGCGCAATCGCGCACTTGCTGCCGCAGGCGCTGGCCGTGCTGGCAGAGCAGCATCCCGATATCGACGTGCAGGTTGCGGTGCTCACCTCGCAGGAATCGCTGTCGCGGCTGGCGGCCGGCACGCTCGAGATCGGCCTGGTGGCTTTGCCGCAGGCGCGCGTCGCGAGGCTGACCATCCGCCCCTGGCGGCGCGATCCGGTGCAGGCGTTCCTGCCTGCAAGCTGGCCGTGTCCGGCGCGCATCACGCCAGCGTGGCTGGCCGCGCGGCCGCTGATTCTTAACGACAGCACCACGCGGCTGTCGCGCCTTACCGCCGAGTGGTTCGCCACCGGCGGCTACCGGCCAGCGCCGCGCATCCAGCTCAACTACAACGACGCGATCAAAAGCCTCGTCGCCGCGGGCTATGGCGCGGCGCTGCTGCCGCACGAAATCACCACGCCCGCGCCAGATCCCCGCGTGGTGATGCGGCCGCTGCGCCCGGCGTTGTGGCGCAGGCTGGGGCTGGCGCACAGCGCCGAGCGCGTGGAGCGCGCCACCGAATACGTGCTCGATGCGCTGTGGGCGCTGCGGGCGAAGTAGGGCGTTACGCATCGCCGCGTTCGCTTCTGCAGGGCAGTCCCGCATCGGTATTCGCGCGGATTCATTTTCCTTGACGATTCAACGAAAATGGCGCTCCCGGCCTGGCAACGGCCGTCGATAACAAGAGCGTCCGCATGTCCCGCCTGTCCTCGCTGCGTCCCGTCATGCCGATCCTGATCGGCGCCTCGATCATGCTGTCGCTGGCCATGGGACTGCGACAGAGCCTGGGCATCTTCGTGCCGCCGCTGACGCGTGACATCGGGATTTCGGTGGGCGATTTCACCATCGCCGTGGCGGTACAGAATCTGACGTGGGGTTTGCTGCAGCCGTTTGCCGGCGCGCTGGCGGTCAGGACCGGATTTCGTCCGCTGATGCTGGGCGGCGCGCTGTTGTACCTGATCGGCCTGGTGTTGCTGGCGACGTCGCACGGCCTGTGGACCGTGGTGCTGGGCGCCGGTGTGCTGATCGGCATGGCGATGGCTTCGACGGGCACGGCGATGGCCATGGCCGCGGCTTCCAGCGCCGTTACTCCACAGGTGCGCAGCCTGGTGCTTGGCTGCGTGTCCGCGTCGGGATCGCTGGGTGCGATGATCGCCGCGCCGCTGGGGCAGGCCATCGCCACCGGCTGGGGCTGGCGCACGGGCGTGGCGGCGTTCGTGGTGCTGGCGCTGGTGATGTTGCCCGCCGCATGGTTTGCCGGCCGGACCGACCGATTGCGCGAACCCGTCTCGTTGGCCAGGCCGGAGCTAAGCGGCCGGCAGGCGCTGATGGCGGCGCTGCGACATCCGCCCTTTGTTGTCATGGCGCTGGCGTACACCGTGTGCGGCATGCAACTGGTATTCCTGACCACGCACCTTCCCGCCTATCTCGACGTCTGCGGCATGGATCCGATGCTGTCTGCCAAGGCGCTCGGCATGATCGGGGGTTTTAACGTGCTGGGCAGCCTGTTCTTCGGATGGGCCGGCGGGCGCGTCAACAAGCTGCTGCTGCTCGGCGGCATCTACGTCTGCCGGTCGCTCGGCTTCGTATGGTTTTTCCACACGCTGCCGACGCCTGAAAGCACGCTCGTGTTTGCCGCCGTGATGGGCTTCCTGTGGCTGGGCGTTTCGCCGCTGGTGCAGGGCTGGATTGCCCAGACATTCGGCCTGCGCTGGCAGGCGATGATCGCGGGCGTGGCGTTCTTCAGCCATCAGATCGGCAGTTTCATCGGCGCGTTCGGCGGCGGCTGGCTGTACGACCTGATGCAGAACTATTCGATGGCGTGGAAGATTGGCGCGTCGCTGGGACTGACGCTGGGGCTGATCCAGATCGCGTTTGCGTTCCTGGGAAACAACCAGACGCCGCGCCTGGCGCCGCAGGCGGAATAGGCGCGAACGCACCGCAACGCGGCGCGCGTGCGCCGCTCGTGCGTTACTGCGTTACTGCATCGCCGCGTCGATCTGGCGGTCCTTCGCTTCCCACATGGCCTTCAGCCATTGGTGCAACGCGCGCCGGAAGGTTGGGTCCGTGGCGTAATTGCCGGCGCAGAAGTCCGCCGGAATCGGCGTCTGCTGGATCCGCACCACGATCCTGCCCGATCGGCCGCAGGCCAGATCCCAAAAGCGCGGTGCGCCATCGGGATAGATGATCGTGGCATCGACCATCGAACGGAACTGGGCGCCCATCGCGTTCAGCGTGGCCGCCAGCGCACCGGCCCGGGGTTTGAGCAGGTGGCGATACGGCGACGCCTGCGCCACGCGCTTTGCTTCGGTAAAGCGGGTGCCTTCGGCAAACACCATGACGCTGGTCGGCACGAGCTGGAATTTTTCGCAGGCGCGCTGCGCGATTTCACGATCGCGATGGGCCAGCGCCGGATTGCGGCGCAACTTCGCCTTGCTGTAGCGCTTGAGGAACGGAAAGTCCAGCGCCCACCAGGCCAGCCCGATGACCGGCACATACAGCAAGGTCTGCTTCAGGAAGAACTTGAGCAGCGGGATGCGCTTGTTCAGCACGCGCTGCAGGACAAAGATATCGACCCACGACTGGTGATTGCAGCTGACCAGATACCAGTCGTCCGGCTTCAGCTCAGTATTGATTTCGATGTCCCAGATGTCCGGCTGCAGACGCGTGATCCAGCCGGTATTGCGCGAGATCCAGCCCGTGGCGATGGCGTTGAGCCACGGATCGACGCGCCGGCGCACGGCTGGCGTTGGGAATGCCAGCTTCACCAAGGCCAGCGGCACGATGGGCACGACGCTCAGCAGCGTGTTGAGCACCAGCAGCGTCACGCTGACCACGCCGGTGAGCCACGCCAGGCGCCTCTGCTTGCGGGGCGCGGGCCGGGCCGTCGACGGAGCCGGCGCGGCAGTGCTGTCGGAAGTTGGGGTCGAGGGGGACGACTGCGAGGAAGACGAGGGGGAAGGCAAGGCGGAAGAAGAAGGAGAAGAAGAGGGCAAATTCATGGCCGTCAGTGTGCAAGAGCCGCGTCGGCCTGCGCTTGTCCGCGGTCAAGCCGGGCGGCGTTGCCTCAAGAAATTACGATTTGGTGGGGACGCCGCGCGTCGGCCCGGGCAAGGCCGGCCGGCGATGTCGGCGCAACGGCGCCGGCAGTTTGCCACGTCCAGCCACTGCGCGACAGGACCGATGACGATGCGTCCGCAAAAGTGGCGCCAAATATACGCGGGACGGCGGTTTCTTGCTTGCCTTATCGTATCCCGGCTACAATTAAATGATAATGATTCGCAAAAGCATCTGGCAAAGCCGTGTTAGGGGCTTCGCCAAGAACATTGCGACGTTCCGGGTCATCCGTTTTTTCTTCCGCCGATCTGTCCGATATGGCGGGTTCCAGCAAGCAGACCATGTCAGGCAGTCCGCCATCCCCCGCGCCGCACCTGGGCGCGTTCTATCGCGACCATCACGGCTGGCTGTACCGCTGGCTGCAGCGTCGGCTGGGGCACGGCGGCAGCGCCGCCGATGCGGCGGATCTCGCACAGGACACCTTCACCCGACTGATCGGCACGCGCGACCTGGCGGCCGTGCAGGAACCGCGCGCCTATCTGACCACGGTGGCCAAGGGCCTGATGATCAACTGGCTGCAGCGGCAGTCGCTGGAGCGGGCCTATCTGGAAGCGCTGGCGGCGTGTCCCGAGCCGTTGGCGCCGTCGCCCGAGGATCGCGCCATCGTGCTCCAGACCTTGCATGACATCGATGCGATGCTCAATACGCTGCCGCCGCGCGCCAAGCGCGCTTTCCTGCTGTCGCAGCTCGAGGGAATGAAATACGAGGCCATCGCCGAACAGCTGGGCGTATCGCTGACGTCGGTCAAGCGCTATATGCACCAGGCGTTTCGGGTATGTCTGGGCGCGATGTCATGACGCACGACGCCACCATCGACGCGCGCATTCTCGACGAAGCGGCGCAATGGCTGATGCGCCTGCACGCCACCGATGCCAGCGCCGACGAGCGTCTGGCGTGCGCGCGCTGGCAGGCGCAAAGCCCGGTTCACGCGCAGGCGTGGGCGCGTGCCGAGCGCCTGATGTCGATGATGGGCGGCCTGCCGCCGGAGATCGCCATGCGCGCGCTCGATCGTCCCGCCAGCCCGGCGCGACGCAAGGCGCTGGCGCGGCTGGCCGGCTGGCTGGCCGTGGCGCCCGCGGCGTGGGCGGTAGCGCGTCTGGCGCCCTGGGAGCAATGGGTGGCCACGCACGGCACCGGACGCGGCGAGCGGCGCGAGGTGCGGCTGGCCGACGGCACGCGCATCACGCTCGGCCCTATGAGCGCCATCGATGTTGCATTTGACACGCAGCAGCGGCGCATCACGCTGCGGGCCGGAGAAATCCTGGTGGAAACGGCGCACGATCCGGCCGCCGTGGCCCGGCCGTTTCTGGTCCAAACCGGGCAGGGTCAGCTGCAACCGCTGGGCACGCGCTTCGACGTGGCAATCGAGGACGACGCGACGCGCGTGGCGGTCTTCGAGGGCGCAGTGCGTGTGCGGCCGCGTCGGCCCGGCGCCGAAGCGCGCGTGCTGCGCGCCGGCGAGCAGTCGGTCATGTCAGCGGCGGAGGTTGCGCCGCCAGCGGTGGCCGACGACAGCGTGGCGGCATGGACGCAAGGCATGCTGGTGGCCGACCGCATGCCGCTGGCGCAGGTGGCCGCGCAACTGGCGCGCTATCGCAGCGGCATCGTTCGGTGCGATCCGGCCATCGCGGCGCTGCCGATTTCCGGCGCGCTGCCGGTGGCCGACAGCGACCGCACGCTGTCGATGCTGATGGCCACGTATCGCGTTGACGTGGTGTTGCGCACCGCGCTGTGGGTCACGCTGGTGCCACGCCGGCCCGGCGCCTGAGGCCGGCAAAATTTTTCGTTCGAACTGGTACTTTTCGCGCGTTCGGCTGGCAAGGGAAGAGAACCACCTTGCCATCCACCGAAGAGGACCGATTTTCATGGCCGTCATCCGCTCCCGTTTTTCCGAGCAACCCACCCATCGCGCCGTCAGGCTGGCCGTGCTGGCGATGTCCCTGGCTGCCGCCACGCTGCCGCCGCTGGCGCGGGCCGACTCGGCCGTGCAGGCCGACGCGTCCGCGCGGCAGGCGTTCGACGTCGCACCCGGACCGCTGGGCCGTACGTTGTCGAGCGTTGCCGCGCGCAGCGGGATCGCGTTGTCTTTCGATCCGGCGCTGACCGAAGGGCTCGCCAGCCCCGGCGTGTCGGGTCGGTACACGCCCCGTGAAGCGCTTGAAAAGCTGTTGGCCGGCAGCGGCCTGAGTCTGGTGGAACGCCGCGATGGCAGCTTGATGCTGACGCCGGGCGGCGGCACCCGCGGTGCAGTCGAGGCCGATAACCACCGGCTTCCCGCCGTCACGGTTACCGCGGCCGGCGCCGAGAGCGGCCGTAGCGCCGTGGTTGGCTATGTGGCGCGCGAATCGGCCACCGCCAACAAATCCGATACCAGCCTAATGGCCACCTCGCAATCGGTGTCCGTGATCACGCGCGACCAGATGTCGGACCAGGCCGTGCAGAGCGTCAGCGACGCGCTCAAGTACACGGCCGGTGTCAATGCCGATCCGTATGGTGCCGACCCGCGCGCCGACTGGTTCTATATCCGCGGCTTTAACGCCGACGTCTACTGGGACGGCCTGCGCGTGCCGCAGATCGCCAATCGTGCCGGCAGCTACGCGGCGTTTCGTGTCGATCCGTCCTCGGTCGAGCGCGTGGAAGTGCTGCGCGGCCCGAGCTCCGTGCTGTACGGCGCGGGCAATCTCGGCGGCTTCGTCAACCTGATCAGCAAGGACCCGCAGGCCGAGCCGTATCGCGAGCTGGCGCTGGACTACGGGTCGCATAACCGGCGCCAGGCACGGTTCGATTTCACCGGCCCGCTCAACGACGATGGCACGCTGCTGTATCGCGTCAACGGCCTTGGCCGCCTCAGCGACACGCAGACCTACAACGTCACCGACAACCGCGTGAACATCAACCCGTCGCTGACATGGCGCCCCAACGGCACCACCAGCCTGACGCTGTCGGCCACCTACCTGTACGACGACATGGGATCGTCCGCCAGCTACGGGCCGGCGCTTGGCATGGTGACCCCGTCGCGCTTCGGCAAGATTCCGCCCAGCCTGCTGACCGGCGATCCATCGTTCGACAAATACCGCAAGACGCAGGCGGCCGTCGGCTATCGGCTGGAACATCGCTTCACGGATCAGGTCGTGTTCCGCCAGAACGTGCGATACACGCACCTCGATCTCGACTACAAGTCGCTGTTCGGCAGGTCGCTGGCGGCCGACCAGCGCACGCTGAACCGCACCGCGTACCAGGCGCAGCCAAACCTCAATGGCGTGCAGGTCGACAACAACGTGCAGGTCGATGTCGCGACGGGGCCGGTGTCGCACAAGATCGTCACGGGCGTGGACCTGCAATGGCAGGATTTCCACAACCGCGTGTGGAGCATCAACGGCCCGTCGCTGGACCTGTACGCGCCCGTCTATGGCCTGAATCCGGCGCTGCCGGTCAACGCCACCACCAGCACCGACCAGCAACAGAAGCAACTGGGCCTGTATCTGCAGGACCAGCTGCGCTGGGGCCACTGGGTGTTGTCGCTGGCGGGCCGCCAGGACTACACGCGCTCAAGCACGCGCAACAACCGCACTGGCGTCACGACCGATCAGGATCCATCTAAGTTCACGTGGCGCACCGGCCTGCTGTATGAGGCGCCGATCGGCCTGTCGCCCTATGTCAGCTATTCGACGTCGTTCCTGCCGACGCTGTCCACCAACCTGGCCGGCGATCCGCTCAAGCCCACCACGGGGCAGCAGGTGGAAGCCGGCGTCAAGTACCAGCCGCCGGGCAGCCGCTCGATATTCACGGTGTCGGCTTTCAATCTGACGCAGCAGAACGTATCCACCACCGATCCGGCCAATACCGCCAACACCATCCAGACCGGCGAGATCCGCTCGCGCGGCGTGGAACTGGAGGCGCGCACCAGCCTGATGTCGCGCCTGAACCTGGTGGCCAGCTTCACCTATCAGGACCCGGTGGTCACGCGCAGCAACGGCGCGGACCTGGGCAAGCGTCCGTACGGCGTGCCGCGCACGATGGCGTCGGCGTGGGCCGACTACACGCTGCCGCCGCTGCACGACGTGCGACTGGGATTCGGTGGCGGGGTGCGCTATATCGGCAATACCGCTGGCGACGCGGCCAACACGTTCGACGTGTCGTCGGTGGTGCTGTTCGATGCGTCGGTGCACGCCGATTTCGCCTCGCGCTGGCGTCTGCAGATCAACGCCGCCAACCTGTTCGACCGCGAATACGTGGCGGGCTGCAACTCGACGATCCAGTGCTACTACGGCAACGGCCGCACTGTGATCGCCACGCTCAGCACACGCTGGTAAGCGCGAAGCCGCCGTGCCGGAGGACTGCGGCCCCGGCTCATGCCGGACCGTGCGCGAGCGGCACGCTCATCGACGTCACGCGCCAGCTATCGCGATAGGCCGACAGCGTGGTGATCGACAGCGGCGCGATATCCAGTTGCCAATAGGCGGTGGGCGGGGCCTTCAGCGCGTGGATCAGCGCGGCCTTGATCACGCTGGCGTGCGTGATGACGAGGGTGTGACCGGCAGTGCCGGCCGCATCGACGTCGCTGCCGGCGGTGTCAATTCCGGCGCTGGCGCGATCGGCCCAGCGGCCGACGCGCGCGATGGCGTGGCATATCGACTCGCCGCCGTGCGCATCCATATGCGGATCGACGAGCCAGCGCGCCAGCGCATCCGCCTCCGCCGCCGCGACGTCCTTGAGCGCCAGCCCGGCCCAGCGCGCGTAATCGATCTCGCGCAGCGCATCGTCGATGTTTGCCGCCAGATGCAGCGCGCGCGCCGTATCGCGCGCGCAGGGCATTGGGCTGCGCAGCACGCGATCGACGTGTCCGATTGCCGCGCCAAGCGCCGCGGCGACGCTTGCCGCCGCGGCGTCCTGCGCGGGATCGAGCGGCTCATGATCGGGGAAGCGGCCGGCGCGCAGTGCGGCGGTGGCGGGGACGCAGAGCAGGGTCAGGCGGGTTTTCATGCGCGGTGAGGGCCAGTGGACTAGAATGCACGCAGTTTCGATGCGGGGAAGCTGGTTGGATTCCAGCACGGTCGCGCCACTGTATCTCACCCTGACGGCTTTTCACGCCGCGGCGGTGACAAGTCAGACCTCCGCAACGATGTCATCGACCCGCGACAGGACGCGTCATCCTGAAGGAGCCATCATGCAAGCCAGCGCCACGCTTTCGCCCGCCATCGAGCCGATCTCGATCCCTGTTCGTGAACTGTTGCCGTGGGCCGTCTTCGGCAGCATGCTGCTGCTTCTGGCGATCTATTTCGTCGGCGTGGAAGAGGGCGCGATGGCGATCTTCAACACCATGTACGTCCACGAGTTCGTTCACGACGGCCGCCATCTGCTCGGTTTTCCCTGCCACTGAGAAGGCGCTCCCATGGTGAGAAGTCTGTTGGTCCGCGGCATGGTCGCGGGCTTTGTGGCGAGCCTGTTGGCGTTTGCTTTTGCCACGGTGGTCGGCGAGCCGCAGGTGGCAGGCGCCATTGCGTACGAGGCGCACATGACGCACGCGATGGGCGCAAGCCATGCGCATGAAATGCCGGAACTGGTCAGCCGCGAGGTGCAGGCGGGCGCGGGGCTGTTTATCGGACTCGCCGTGTTCGGCGCTGCTGTGGGCGGCCTGTTCGCGCTGGTGTTTGCCTTTGTCCACGGGCGCGTCGGCGCGCTTGGCGCACGCGCGACGTCGGTGCTGCTGGCGCTGCTCGGCTATATCGCCATCGTGCTGGTGCCGTTTCTCAAGTACCCGCCCAACCCGCCAGCCGTTGGCGATCCGTCCACCATCGGCATGCGCACCGGGTTGTTCTTCACGATGATCGGCCTGTCGCTGGCAGCGATGGTGGTGGCCGTCGTGGTGGCGCGGCGCCTGCACGCGCGCGGCGATGCGTGGCGCGCGACGATCGGCGCGGGACTGCTGTTTCTGGTGCTGGCCGCGCTGGTCCACGCGCTGCTGCCCGGGATCAACGAGATCCCCGACCATTTTCCGGCCGTGCTGCTGTGGCGCTTCCGCGTCGCCGCATTCGGCATCCAGGCGGTGTTGTGGGCCGCGCTAGGGCTGGTGTTTGCCAGTCTGGCGCAGCCGCTGCTGCAAGCGCGGCGCATGCGCGCGGGCTGATTCGCCCGGTCCCGCTCGCGCCGCGCCCGCTATTTTTATCTTAGCCCGCGCGATAAATCTCGCTGGGCTCGACATGCACATACACATCGCGGGCCTGCGCCACGCCGGGCATCAGCAGGTCCAGCCGCGTAGTCGTGCCGTTGATCGCTTCCAGAAATGTCCATCCCAGGCTTTGATCGCCCGCGCGGAGCGTCACCGATTCGCCCGACGCGACGCGGATGTAATGGGTGTCGGGCGTAACGTCGATGGTGCGCGTGACGACCGCGGACGGCGCGGGATTGCCGAACAACGCGGCATCGTGGCTGGGCGCGCCGGCCCAGGCAAGTACGGGCGCAAGCAGCAGGGTGGGGAGCAGAAGGGTCTTCGGAGTCATGGTTCTGGAGGTTCTCGTTCTTGGTGTGGGCCCACATGGCAGTGCGGGCAGTGCGGCCCGATCCTGACGTCGCCGGCATGTCGCTGGTATTGCGCCGGCCCGCTGCCGACATCGATCCCGAAGTCGGCGCGGCGCGCACAGGCCGCTGTCATGCGAGCCATGCCCTGGAGCGATGCTTGCGACCGTTTACGCGGAGCCAGTGGTCTGGCCGTCCGGACAGAGTAGACCCGGCGCGACGATTCTAAAAATGACTTGATTTCACCAAAGTCATTCGCTTTATTCTTATTTGTCGAATCGGGCCGCCCACGGAGCGCCCCGGCCACCGGGCGTGGGGGACGACGCGCGCGGCATCGACCGACGGTGTAGTATCCGTGCCCGAACCTGTACCGAACCTGTTCCAGTTGGAGAAGAAGATGATCGTTTTCGTTACCGGCGCCACCGCGGGATTCGGCGCCGCCATCGCCCGCCGTTTTGCCGGCGCAGGGCACCGCGTGATTGCGGCCGGCCGTCGTGAAGACCGTCTGGCGGCCCTGGCCGACGAGCTTGGGCGCGACAAGATTTTGCCGCTGGTCCTGGACGTTCGCGACCGCGCCGCGGTGGCCGCCGCCGTGGCCGGCCTGCCGCCCGAATTTGCGGAGATCGACCTGCTGGTCAACAACGCCGGGCTGGCGCTGGGGCTGGAGCCTGCGCAGAGCGCCGACCTGGACAACTGGGACACGATGGTCGACACCAACGTCAAGGGCCTGATGTACATGACGCGCGCCGTGCTGCCCGGCATGGTGGCGCGCAATCGCGGCCACGTCATCAATATCGGCTCCACCGCGGGCGCCTACGCCTATCCGGGCGGTAACGCGTATGGCGCGACCAAGGCGTTTGTGCGCCAGTTCTCGCTGAACCTGCGCGCCGACCTGCAAGGCACGCGCGTGCGCGTGACCGATGTGGCCCCGGGCCTGGTCGGTGGCACGGAATTCTCGTCGGTGCGTTTTCAAGGCGACCAGTCGCGCGTCGAAAAGGTCTATGAAGGCGCCGATGCGCTCACGCCCGACGATATCGCCGAGACGGTGTTCTGGGCCGCCACGCTGCCCGCGCGCGTGAACATCAACTTCGTGGAAGTAATGCCGGTCACGCAGTCGTTTGGCCCGCTGGCGATTCACCGCGAAAAGCACTGAGGCGTCGCCAGATCGGTTTTTTTTTCGCCGGCGACGGAATAGAACCGAAGTCTCATGTGTTTATCCCCGTGAGTTTTCTCTCATCGGGGGTTCGCATTGACTGACCAATCTTCCAACCGTGGCGCGCGGCCTTGCGTGCCATGCCGGCTCGGCGCGATCGGCGCCGTCGTGCTCGTGCTGGGCGGCGGCTTTGCGTGGACGGCGGGATGGCTCACGCCACAGCGCCTGTCCACGCAGACCATCATCGATCAGTTCCAGCGCAACGCCGGGCTGCATGAGGGTTATCGGCGCAATCACGCCAAGGGCGTTTGCGTCGACGGCTTCTTCGAAAGCAATGGCGCGGCGGCGTCGTTGTCGAAAGCGACGGTCTTTGCGGCCGGGCGTACGCCGGTGACCGGGCGTTTCGCCATTCCGGGCGGCAATCCGCAGGCGCCCGATGGCAGCGTGCCGATCCGCAGTTTCGCGCTGAAGTTTACGCAGGCGGATGGTCAGCAATGGCGCACCGGCATGAATTCCGTGCCGCTATTTCCAGTGCGCACGCCGGAGCAGTTCTATCAGCAACTGTTGGCGGCGCAGCCCGATCCGGCCACTGGCAAACCTGATCCCGCCAAATTGAAGGCATTTGCCGCGGCCAATCCGCAGGCGCGGCCGTTTCAGGACTGGATCAAGGGACACCCGCCGTCGTCGGGCTATGCCAACGGCGCCTACTACAGCGTCAATGCGTTCTACCTGATCGATGCCGCCGGCAAGCGGCAGGCCGTGCGCTGGTCGATGCAGCCCGAGTTGCCCTATACGCCTGTGGGCGATGGGCAAAAAGCGCAGCCGTCTTTCCTGGCCGCCGCGCTGGCGCAGCAGCTTGCATCGGGCCCGCTGCGCTGGCGCCTGGTGCTGACGCTCGCGGCGCCGGGCGACCCGACCGACGACGCCACGCAAGCCTGGCCTGCCGACCGCCGCCAGATCGACGCGGGCACGCTGGTGATCGAGCGCGCCAGCGCGCAGGACGACGGCGACTGCCGCGACATCAATTTCGATCCGACCATTCTGCCCGCGGGCATTGCGCCGTCCGGCGATCCGCTGCTGGCGGCGCGCTCGGCCGCGTACGCGTTGTCGTACCAGCGCCGCACGCGCGAGGTCGCGCTCGATGCGCATCGCCAGCAGGCCCCGCAATGACAGGAGATCCCGGCATGAAGACTTCGCAGACGTCCCGCGCGCATACATCGCATCTGCCGCCCGCGCACGGCAGCTTCAGCGCGCTGCAAAAGCTGCTCCATTGGTCGATGGCGGCGATGATCCTGGCGATGCTGTTTGTCGGCGTCGGCATGGTGGCCACCGTATCGCGCGCGCATGACGTGTTGATCGACCTGCATCGGCCGCTCGGCGCCGCACTGCTGCTGCTGGTGATCGTGCGTCTCGTGGTGCGTCTGCGGCGCGGCGCCCCGGCGTTGCCGGCCAGCATGCCGCCGCCGCAGCGCGCCATCGCCGCGCTGTCGCATTGGGTGTTGTATGCGCTGATGCTGGCCATGCCGCTGATCGGATGGGCGATGTTGTCAGCGGGCGGCTATCCGGTGACGATGATCGGCGCATTTCATCTGCCGCCGATCCTGCCCGTCGACGTGCGCCTGTTCGCGTTGCTGCGCGCGCTGCACACCTGGCTGGCGTTCGCCTTGTTCGCGGTGGTGCTGATGCACCTGGCCGCAGCGCTGTTGCATGCGCTGATTCTGCGCGATGGCGTGTTCGCCGCGATGGCGCCGCGCGTGCGCCCTCGCAACTGATCGGAGCGGCGCGTTGCCGCTCAGGCCGGTACGGGCTCGCTGCCGAATGCGGCGAGTTCGGCGGCCAGGCTGCGCGCGGCCAGTTCCACCAGTGCACGGCCTTTTTCCGGTGTTGCCTGGCCCGGATCGGAACCCATCCGGCCGTCGGGATAGCGCGCGCGGAAATCGAGCGCTTCGCGGATCGGGCCCGACGGCGCAATGCGCGGCGCGTAGTCGGCATACTTGATCGCGTCGGAAAACGCCCATTGCGTGATGGCAATTTCCGATGGCGTGGCATGTGCGCCGTGTCCGGTCGGGAACTGCTCGCGCGCCAGTTCGCCCACGCCTTCGAGGTCCCACCAGTTGCACAGCTTCATCGCAAAGCCGGCGCGCCGGCCGGCAAAGCTCGCTTCGGCGTAGATCTCCGAAAACGCGGCTTCGATCGACGCGATATTGCCGCCGTGGCCGTTCAGGAACAGGATTTTTTCAAAGCCGTGCCGCGCCAGCGAGCGCGTCCAGTCGACGATTGCCGCGATAAACGTGGATGGGCGCAGCGAAATCGTGCCGGCAAAGCCCAGGTGATGCTGCGCCATGCCGATGTTGAAGGTGGGCGCGACCAGGATATCGGCCTGCTTTTCTGCTTCGCGGCAGATGATTTCCGGGCACAGCCAGTCCGTGCCGAGCAGTCCCGTCGGCCCATGCTGTTCGTTGGAGCCGATCGGGATGACGATTGTCTGGTTGCGCTTCAGAAACTGTTCGACTTCGGACCAGGTGGAGAGATGCAGCAGCATGAAAGGCTCCTTTTTGCGGGGGAGTGAATCGTTATTGGCGGCCGGCGCGCGGCCTTGAACGGGCGCGCTTCAGCGCCGTGCCGGCATCTTGTTTGCCAGCAGGATCAGCGCGGCCACCAGCGGCATGACCGCCATGATCAGTACGCCGGGATGGAGGCTGCCGGTGGCGGTCTTGGCCCAGCCGATGATGGCCGGCCCCCAGAATCCGCCCGACAGGCCGATGGTGTTGATTAGCGCAATGCCGCCAGCCGCGGCGGGGCCCTTGAGGTATTCGGAAGGCATGGCCCAGAACACGGTGTAGGTCATCCACAGTGACGCGGTGCCCAGTGTCAGCAGCGCGAGCGTGACGGCGAGATGGCCGTCGGCCAGCGTGGAGCCGGCCAGCAGCGCGGCCGCGGCCAGCGCGGGGATCGCGGCGTGATAGCGGCGTTCGCGCTTGCGGTCGGAGCGGCGTCCCATGTAGACCATGCCGATGGCGCCGCCGACATAGGGCAGGGCGGTGTACCAGCCGAGCTGCACGGTGTCGGCAACGCCCTGCGCCTTGATCAGCGTCGGCAGCCAGAAGCTCAGCGCGTAGATGGCCGCGATCACGCAGAAATAGGCGAACGCCAGCACGTAGATGCGCGGGTCGCGCGCCACGGCGCCGAACGAATGCTTGTGCGCCACGGGCACGGCCAGATCCTGTTCGAGTCGGCGCTTTTCGTCGGCGCTCAGCCAGTCGGCGTCGGCGGGCCGGTCCGGCACCAGCTTGAGCGCCAGCACGCCCAGCAGCAGGCAGGGCAACCCTTCGATCAGGAACATCCATTGCCAGCCGGCCAGGCCGCCGTGACCGGCCAGCGAAGTCATCAGCCACGCGGATGCCGGGCCGCCGACGATGCCCCCGATCGGCCCCGCCAAGAACACGATCGCGATCGCCCGCGCCATGCGCTGCGGTCCGTACCAGCACGACAGGTAATAGATCATGCCTGGCGCGAAACCGGCCTCGAACACGCCCAGCAGGAAGCGCATCGCGTAGAACGTCGGCACGTCGCGCACGAACAGCATGCTGGCCGATGTAATGCCCCACAGCATGAGAATGCGGCTGAATGTCTTGCGCGCCCCGACGCGCGGCAGCATCAGATTGCTCGGAATTTCGAACAACACGTAGCCGATGAAGAAGATGCCAGCGCCCACGCCGTAGGCGGCGTCGGAGAACCCGAGATCGCCCTGCATCTGCAGTTTCGCGAAGCCGATATTGACGCGGTCCAGATACGCAAACAGGTAACAGACCAGCAGGAACGGCAGCAGCCGCAGGTTGATCTTCCGATACAGCGCGGCCGTATCGTCGATCGCGACGGGGTTCGACATCACTAACATTTGCCAGTCTCCAGAGCGTTTTGTAATCGATGTGGATGAGCTCGATAGTGGCAGCGCGAACCATTTACACCAACAGCAACAAAGTCCACACTTCGTTCTTTCCAGGGCAACGCAGGTGCGGGTTTTCAGTGGAAAAGTGACTTTTGGTCGATAAAAAGGCGTTTCGATGCGTGAAATCAATCAGCAACGGCTACGGTATTTCCGGGAAGTGCTGGCGCACGGCACGATCCGCGGCGCGGCGGAAAGCCTCAACACGTCGCCATCGGTGATCACCCGGCAGATTCGTCTGCTAGAGGACGAACTCGGCACCACACTGTTCGAGCGGCAGGCGCGCGGTGTGCGCCCCACCGAGGCCGCCGTGCATCTGCTGGAGTTCTGGCGTGGCTACCGCTCGCACCAGGAAAAGCTCGAAGACCAGCTCCACGCGTTGAAGGGCCTGCAGCAGGGGCTCGTGCAGATCGCGCTCAGCGAAGGCTATGTCGACGCGCTGATCAACGAAGTCATCGCGCCGTTCTGCGCGCAATATCCGATGGTCGATATCCGCATGGAAACGCTGCCGGTTGACGATGTGCTCAACGAAGTGGCCGAAAGCCGCGCGCACATCGGGCTGGCGTACAACCCGCCACTGCATCCGCGCATCGAATATCGCGCCAGCGCGGCGCAGCCAATCGTGCTGCTGACGCGCCACGATCATCCGTTGGCGCTGCGCGGCACCGCAGTCAGCGTTCACGACCTGATGAGCTATCCGCTGGCGCTGATGCCGGAGTCCTACGGCATCGGACACGCCGCCAAAATGCTGGAATTTGCCGAAAACGTCCGCATCCGGCCCACGCTCGTCACCAATTCGCTTGCGGCGCTCAAACAGTTCGTGGCGTACGACAATTTCGTCACCCTGATCGGGCAATTCGCGGCCTATCGAGAGGTGGCCGCCGGGACGCTCGCGACGGTGCCGATCGACCATCCGCTGTTTCGCGGCACGCAGGCGCGGCTGCTGGTCAAGGCCGGCCGCCCGCTGCCGGCCGCGGCGCTGGAAGTGCTGGCCTTTATCCGGCAGCGGATGGCGATGTTTGCCCAGGCCACCTGAATCACGTAGCCGCCGTCGATGGTGAGGCGGTACTTCCTACGTGAGCGGCTCGAACGATCTCGATGCCCGGCCTCACGCCGCGCCATTCGCGCTGTCCGCGCCTGCCGTTGCGGCGTCGGCCGACCGCGTTGCGGACCATCGCGCAATCCAGGCGTAGAGCAGCGGGATGGCCAGCGTGCCGAGGACGGTAGCGCCGAGCATGCCGCCCAGCACGCCGGTGCCGACCGCGCGTTGTGCACCCGCGCCCGGGCCGGTGCTGATGGCCAGTGGCACCACGCCGAGAATGAAGGCCAGCGATGTCATCACCACGGGGCGCAGACGTTGCCTGGCGGCCTGCGTGGCCGCTTGCACGCGGTCGAGGCCATCGCGGCGCAGCTGCTCGGCATATTCGACGACGAGGATCGCGTTCTTGGCGGCGAGTCCCATGATGACCACCACGCCGACCTTGAAGTACACGTCGTTGGGCAGGCCGCGCAGCCACACTGCCGCAGCGGCGCCGATCAATCCCGCCGGCACGATGGCCAGCACGGCCAGCGGCAGCGTCCAGCTTTCATAGAGCGCAACCAGGCACAGGAAGATGAACAGCAGCGACAGCGCGAACAGCCACGGCGCCTGCGATCCGCTCTGCTGCTGCTCGAAGGCCCGGCCGTTCCAGCGCACTTCGTAATCGGGCCCGAGCTCGCGCACCAGCGCCTCGAGCCGCGCCATGGCCGTGCCGGTGCTGACGCCCGGCGCGGTGTCGGCGTTGATGCGAACCGATGTCAGGCCGTTGTAGCGTTCCAGCGTCGACTCGCCGTTGCCCCATTCCAGCGTGGCGAAGGCGCCCAGCGACACCATCTTGCCCTGGGCGTTGCGCACGTGAACGCGCGACAGATGCTCGGGCTGCATGCGGAAGCGCGCATCGGCTTGCAGGATCACGCGGCGTACGCGGCCTTCGCGCGCGAGTTCGTCGATATAGCGCGATCCGATCGTGGCCGACAGCGCATGGTGGATCGCTTCCGCATCGACGCCGAAGCTCTCGGCCTTGCGATAGTCGATCGCCAGATCCAGTGCCGGCGTTGGCAGGCCGGCGGGCGCGCGGACCTCGGCGAACAACGGATCGGCCTTGGCACGCTCGATCAGCTTGTCGCGCGCGGCGTAGAGCGCCTGGCGCCCGCCTTCCTGCCGCGTGACCAGTCGCATGTCCAGCCCGCTGGTGCTGCCCAGTTCCGGTAACGCCGTGCCGTTGTAGGGATAGAGCTGCGCATCGCCGCGGCCCGGCCAGTGTTCGAGACCCTTGGTCAGCCGCGCCAGCACGATGTCCGCCGAGGCGGCGCGCCCGCGCTGCTGCCAGTCTGTCAGCGAAAGAAATACGCTGGCGCGTTGCTCGCCCGAACCGCCGTTGTTCCAGCCAAGCAGCGAAAACGTCGTCCTGATCGGAAACTTCTCGTGCTGCAGCCACTGTTCGAGGCGCGCGATGGTGTCGCGCGTCTGCGCCTGCGTGCTGCCCGGGGGCAACTCGACGTCGATCACCAGCTCGCCGGTGTCCTCCTCGGGCAGAAAGCCGCCCGGCAATTGCCACAGCATCAGCGCGCACGCCGCCGTGATCGCCAGATAGACGGCCAGCCAGCGCAGGCGTCGGCGCTGCAGGCGCTGGATCCAGCCCGCGTAGCGCGCGGTGAACGCGGCGAAACGCGCCTCGAACCAGGCCAGCGGCCCGCGCGCCGGGGCTGCGCCATGGCGCAACAGGCTCGCGCACATGGCCGGCGCCAGCGACAGCGCGAAGAACAGCGAAAAGGCAATCGAGATGGCGAGCGTCATCGCGAAATGGCGATAGATCACGCCCACCGCGCTGTCCATGAATGTCATCGGCACGAACACGGCGCACAGCACCAGCGTGACGGCCAGCAGCGCGCCGGACACCTCGCGCATCGAGCGCGCCGCGGCGGTGAAGGCGTCGACGTGTTCCTCGCGCATGATCCGCTCGACGTTTTCCACCACCACGATGGCGTCGTCGACGAGGATGCCGATGGCCAGCACCACGCCGAACAACGTGATGACGTTCATCGACAGCCCGAACGCATACAGGCACGCCACGGTGCCCAGCAGCGAAACCGGCACCACGATGCACGGGATCAGCGTCGCCCGCAGGTTGCCCAGGAACAGGTACAGGATCAGGAACACCAGCACCGTGGCTTCGCCGAGCGTAAGCAGCACGCGTGTGATCGAGTTCTGCACGAAGTGAGCCGAGTCATAGGAGATCTCGTAGGCCACGCCGGCGGGAAAGCCGCGCGCGGCCTCGTCCAGCGCCGCGCGCACCGTGCGCGAGGTGGCCAGCACGTTGGCGCCATCGGCCAGCTTCAGCCCCATCGACGCCGCCTCGCGGCCATCGACCGTGGAGCTGTAGCGGAAGTCGGCCGCAGCCATTTCGACACGGGCCACGTCGCGCAGCAGCACGGCCGAGCCATCGGCCCCCGCGCGCAGCACGATGCGTTCGAACGCGTCGGCGTTGGCCAGCGGGGCGGGTGGACGCACGATGGCCTGAAACGATTGCCCGGTCCGGGCGGGCGCGCCGCCGAGCTGGCCCGGCGTGACGCTGCCATTGCGGGCGCGGATGGCGGCCTCGACGTCGGCCGTGGTCAGGCCGTAGGCGTGGAGCTGGTCCGGATCGAACCAGACGCGCAGCGCGTATTCGGCGCTGTAGGGTTCCACCTTGCCGATGCCGGGCAGGCGCCGCAGCATCGGCAGCACGCTGCCGGCCGAGTAGTCGGCCAGGGCGGTTTCGGACATCGATCCGTCGGACACCAGCGACACGTACATGAACGGGCTGGCGCTGGCCTGATCGACATAGACGCCACTGCGGCGCACCACTTCGGGCAGCAGCGGCTCGGCCTGCGCCACGCGGTTGCGCACATTGACCTGCGCCAGTTGGGGATCGGTGCCCTGGCGAAAACCGATGGTGACCGTGGCCGTGCCGGCTTCGCTATTCGAATCGATATAAAGCAGGCCCGGAATACCGTGCATCTGCTGCTCCAGCACCGCGGTCACGCGGTCTTCCACGGTGCCGGCGGTCGCGCCCGGGTAGTCCGCGTAAAGGATCACCATCGGCGGTGCCACCGCCGGGTATTGCGCCACAGGAATCCGTTGTAGCGCGACCAGGCCGGCGACCATGGTCAGGATGGCCAGCACCCACGCAAAGGCGGGGCGGCGGAGGAAAAATTGCGCCATGTGTTGACGATTGACGATTGACTGCTGGCGCCGGCGGGTCGCGCCGCATGCGCCGGCGCACCGAGGCTCGGCGCGGATGGATAGGCGGTTCTATTAACTGCCGCCGTGGGAAGGCGGCGGGCCGGTGTGGCCCTGTGCGACGCTGGGGCGCGGTCGGCGGGCCCGATGGCTCGTCGGGCGGGCGCTGCGCGCGCTTGTGGGTATGTCGCCCCGGCCGCGCTGGATGGGCGGTGGGCGAGTGTGGCGGATTATAAACATTGCACGTCATTGGTGCAAAGCCGATGCATGTGTGAGCGGCCGGTGTCGACATCGCTGCGCCGCCCGATGCGTGCATGACGTTTTCGGTTTGCGCAATCGCGCACTGGCGAACTATCGTTGTTGAGGTGCAGACCTCGGCGCAGGACATCGATCAGGCCGCCCCCAAGGAGACGTCATGAGCAAGAAGTCAAATATCACGACCTGGATCCTGATAGCCATGATCCTCGGCGCGGGAGTGGGATACGCCTGCAACACCGCTTTTCCCGATCCGAAGGTGGCCAAGGAAATCGCCGGCTATATCTCGATCATCACCGACGTGTTCCTGCGGCTGATCAAGATGATCATTGCGCCACTGGTGTTCTCGACGCTGGTGATGGGCATCGCGCACATGGGCGATGCCAGCACGGTCGGGCGCGTGGGGGTCAAGGCGCTGGGGTGGTTCATCACGGCGTCGCTGGTGTCGCTGACGCTGGGCCTGATCATGGCCACGCTGCTGCATCCGGGCGTGAATATCGGCTTGCCGCTGCCCGACGTCGGCGCCGCCACCAATCTGAAAACCAACGCCTTCACGCTCAAGGATTTTGTCGCGCATCTGGTGCCCAAATCGGTGGCCGAGGCGATGGCCAACAACGAGATCCTGCAGATCGTGGTGTTCTCGATCTTCTTTGGCACGGCGCTTTCCACGCTGGGAGAACGCGGCGCGCGCATGGCCGGCGTCATCGAGGATCTGGCGCAGATCATGCTGAAAATCACCGGCGCGGTGATGTGGATGGCGCCAGTGGCCGTATTTGCGGCGATCGCCTCGACGGTGACCACGCAGGGACTTGGCATCCTGATCACGTTTGCCAAATTCATGGGCAGTTTCTATCTCGCGCTGTTCGTGCTGTGGGGCTTGCTGACGCTGGCCGGCTTCGTCTTCCTGGGCCGGCGTGTATTCGATCTGGTCCGGCTGATCCGCGAACCGTTCCTGCTGTCGTTCTCGACCGCCAGCTCCGAGGCGGCGTATCCGAAGATGCTCGATTCGCTGGACCGCTTCGGCGTGAATCGCAAGATTTCGAGCTTCGTGCTGCCGCTCGGCTATTCGTTCAATCTGGACGGGTCGATGATGTACTGCACGTTTGCCGTGCTGTTTATCGCGCAGGCGTATGACATCCATCTGCCGCTGGCCACGCAGATCACCATGCTCCTGCTGCTGATGCTGACCTCGAAGGGCATGGCGGGCGTGCCGCGCGCATCGCTGGTGGTCATCGCCGCCACGCTGAACCAGTTCGGCATCCCCGAGGCGGGGCTGCTGCTGATCATGGGGGTGGATCAGTTCCTGGACATGGGGCGCTCGGCTACCAACGCGGTGGGCAATTCGATTGCGGCCGCCGTGGTGGCCAAGTGGGAAGGGCAGTTGACCACCGGGCCCGTGCCGGAAACCGAGCCCGATATCCCCGGGCCCGGACCTGACGCCGCCAAGGCGTGAAGCCATGCGCGCCGCCATTTCGAAAATCCTCTCGGCATGGTTGATCGCCGCGGTGTGGGCGCCGCTGGCCATGGCGCAGGATGCCGGCGCGCTGCACGGCACGCTGCGCAAAGCCAAGGATTCGGGCGTGCTGATCATCGGCTATCGGGAATCGTCGTTGCCGTTTTCCTACCTGAACCAGGCCCAGCGTCCGATCGGCTATTCGATCGATATCTGCAAGGCCATCGTCGAGACCGCGGGCGCGGAAATCGGGCGTGACCTGACTATTCAGTGGGTGCCCGTGACCTCGGAGAATCGTTTCGATGCGATGACGTCGGGAAAGATCGATCTGGAGTGCGGATCCACCACGCGCAATGCCGATCGCATGCGCACCGTGGCGTTTTCGCCGGTGATCTTTATCGCCGGCACCAAGCTGATGGTGCCGCATGGATCGCGCATCAAGACATTCCGCGACCTGAAAGGCAAGACCGTTGTGGCAACCGCCGGCACGACCAACGCCGACGCCATCGAAAAGCTCTCGACCCGCTTCAGCCTCGACATCAAGCTGATCCGCGCGCGCGATCACGCCGATGCATTCGAGATCCTGCGTCGCGGCGGCGCCGATGCCTATGCGGGCGACGATGTGCTGCTGTACGGATTTCTGGCGCGCTACGCCGCCGCCAAAAGCTTCGACATCACCCGCGATTTCCTGTCCTATGACCCGTACGGCGTGATGCTGCGCAAGGATGATCCGCAGTTTGCCGCCGTGGTGGACCAGGCGGTGCGCGGCCTGATGACTTCGGGCGAAATAGAGCGGCTGTACAAGCAGTGGTTTCTGGACAGGCTGCCGACCGGCGAGCGCATCGGCATCCCGATGAGTCCGCAGCTGGAAGACATCATCAATGCCACCCCCGAGCAGCCCGATTGAGGCGCCGCCAGGGGCCGGTGCGCGCAGGTGTGTCATGCGCCACACGCATCAATTCATCGAATATCGCCGAAAAATGAAAGTACAGTTTCATGATTGTGCACTGCGATAGTGCAAACTGTACTCTTCTTCGTCTTGCCGTTCTGTACGCCCACAACATCACTTGGGCGACCTAGTCTGCAACCATCGCATCGAGTGGCCGGACACCACAAAAACGGGCCGGACGCTCGGGCTCCCGTTCAGAAAGTCGCCCCCGATGAGTACTCCGACGCCCGAAAAGGGCCATGTTGCCCCCTATACGCACGCCGCCGCCGGTTGGGGTGCGCTCAAGCAGGTCGCCATCAATCTGGTCAAGGAAAAGGTTGCCGGCGGCAAGTACAAGACGCTGTTCAAGCAGAATCAGCCGGACGGCTTTGACTGTCCTGGATGCGCGTGGCCCGATCGCCAGCACGCGTCGACCTTCGAATTCTGCGAAAACGGCGTCAAGGCGGTGGCCGCAGAGGCGACCAGCAAGCGCGTGACCAACGCGTTTTTCGCGCAATACACGGTCGCCGAGCTGATGCGGCAATCGGACTACGAACTGGAACAGCACGGCCGGCTTACGCATCCGATGAAGTACGACGCCGCCACCGACAAGTATGTGCCGGTGGACTGGGATGAAGCGTTCCGCCTGATCGCCGATCACCTGCGTCGTCTGGACGATCCCAACGCCGCCACGTTCTATACCTCGGGCCGCGCCAGCAACGAAGCCGCGTTCCTGTTCCAGTTGTTTGTGCGGATGTATGGCACCAACAATTTCCCCGACTGCTCCAACATGTGCCACGAGGCCACCAGCCGTGGCCTGCCGGTGACGGTCGGCGTGGGCAAGGCGACAGTGCTGCTCGACGATTTCCAGCTGGCCGACACGATCATGGTGTGGGGCCAGAACCCCGCTACCAACCATCCGCGCATGCTCAACGAATTGCGCGACGCGGCGCGGCGCGGGGCGACCATCGTATCGATCAATCCGCTCAAGGAGCGGGGACTGGAGCGTTTCGTCAGCCCGCAGCACGTCACCGAGATGCTCGGCGGTGGCGGCACCCGGATCGCGTCGATGTTCGTGCGTCCGAAGCTGGCGGGCGACTTCGCGCTGCTCAAGGGCATCGGCAAGCGCGTGATCGAACTGGACGACGCGGCCGTCGCCAGCGGCGGCAAGCGCGTGATCGACGTCGATTTCATCGCGGCCCACACTGCGGATTTCGACGCTTTCGCCGCTGACCTGCGCGCCGAAAGCTGGCCCGACATCGTGGCCGAATCAGGCGTGCCGCGCGACGAGATCGATGCGCTGGCGAACGTCTATGTCAATAGCGAGCGCACCATCATGTGCTGGGGCATGGGTCTGACGCAGCATAAGGAGTCCGTGCGCACCATCCAGCTGTTGTCCAACGTGATGATGATGCGCGGCAATATCGGCCGGCCCGGCGCCGGGCTGATGCCGGTGCGCGGCCATTCGAACGTGCAGGGCGACCGCACGATGGGCATCGAGGAGCAGCCGGACGAGGCCTTTCTCAAGCGGCTGGGCGAGGTGTTCGATTTCGAGCCGCCGCGCGAGCACGGCCAGGATGTGGTGGGCGCGATCAATGCGATGCTGGCCGGCAAGGTCAAGGTGTTTGTCGGGCTGGGCGGCAATTTCTCGATCGCCACGCCCGACACCCCGCGCACGTGGCAGGCGCTGCGCCAGTGCGATCTGACCGTCAATATCGCCACCAAGCTCAATCGCAGTCATCTGGTGATCGGCAAGGATGCGCTGCTGCTGCCCACGCTGGGCCGCACCGAGATCGACGAGCAGGACGGCGTGGCGCAAGGCGTGACGGTCGAGGACTCGGTGTGCATGGTGCATATTTCGTACGGCATGAACAAGCCGGCCTCGCCGCACCTGTTGTCCGAAACGATGATCGTGGCGCGCATGGCCGAGGCCACGCTGGGCACGGCTAAGGTGGACTGGCGCTGGTACGCGCAGGACTATTCGCGCATTCGCGATGCCATCGGCAAGGTGATCCCTGGCTTCGAGGGCTATAACGAGCGCGTGGCCGTGCCGGGCGGATTCCACCTGACGCCGGCGTCGCGCAATCGCGTCTGGCGTACGGCCAGCGGCAAGGCGCAGTTCCTGGTGCTGCCGATCGACAAGGACACGCCGATCAAGCGCGCCCGCGACAAGTATGGCGACGACTTGCTGGTCATGATGACCACACGTTCGCACGACCAATACAACACCACGATCTACGGTCTCGACGATCGCTATCGTGGCGTGTTCGGGTTGCGTCGCGTGGTCTTTATCAACCGCGCCGATCGCGAGCGGCTTGGGTTTGCCGACGGCGAGCGCGTTGACATCACCAGCGTCTGGGAGGATGGCGTGACGCGCCGCGTGCAGGACTTCCTGCTGGTCGACTACGACATCCCCGCCGGTTGCCTCGGGGCGTACTATCCGGAAACCAATCCGCTGGTGCCGCTGGAAAGCATCGGCGACCGCTCCGGAACGCCGACGTCGAAGTCGATCCCGGTGCTGCTGCAGCGCGCCGCCTGAGCGGCCATCACCAAGCGCCGCGCGCGCCAGCCGGCGCGGCCGGCATCGCCTTTGCCTTCGCCTTCGCCTTCGCCTCCGGAACGGTAGGGTCGAATACACTTCGGCTGTTCAAACCGTATTAGCATCGCATCCGCTGGTGGCGCAGGCTGACGCCTGGGTTGCCGGTGCGTTCCGGACAACCCTGAAAGCGAACCTTGGTGACCCTGTACGAAAAGCTTGCCGCCGATATCGAAGCGCTGGTGCAGCAGGGCGTGCTGCTGCCGGGCGAGAAAATTCCCTCGGTACGGCAGGCCGCGCAGCATCATCGGCTCAGTATCACCACGGTCATTCGGGCCTATCTGCTGCTGGAATCGCGCGGCATTCTGGAAAGCCGGCCGCAATCGGGCTATTTCGTGCGCGCACGGCCCGGCGAGCCGGCCATCGAACTGCAGCCCTCGCGCCCGGCCGCCCGGCCGTCGGCGGTCGATGTCAGCGCGCTGGTGCTCTCCACGCTGCGGTCGATCCGGGCCGACGACGCGGTGCCGCTCGGGTCGCCGTATCCGGATCCCAAACTTTATCCGTGGCAGCGCATCATCCAGTACGCCAATGCCATCGGCAAGCGCTTCGACACATGGAGCGTGCTCGACGATCTGCCGCCCGGATCGCCGCAACTGATACGGCAGATCACGCGGCGGTATCTGGAAAACGGCTGCACCGTGGATCCGCACGAGGTGATCGTCACGATCGGCGCCACGGAAGCGATCAACCTGTGCCTGCAGGCGGTGGCCCGGCCCGGCGACACGATTGCCGTCGAATCGCCGACCTACTACGCGATGCTGCATGCCATCGAACGTCTGGGCATGCGCGCGGTCGAGGTGGCCACCGATCCCGTTGAAGGCATCGACGTGCAGGCGTTGGCGCGGCTGCTCGATGAACGTCGTGTCGCTGCCTGCATGGTGATGCCGAATTTCCAGAATCCACTCGGTTTCCAGATGTCCGACGCGCGCAAGCAGGCGCTGGTGGAACTGCTGACGGCGCGCGATATCCCGGTGATCGAGAACGATGTGTATGGCGAACTGTATTACGGCGATGCGCACCCCACGTCGCTCAAAACCTACGATACGGCGGGTATCGTCCTGCATTGCTCGTCGTTCTCGAAGACGCTGACCAACGCATACCGTATCGGCTGGGCGTTGCCGGGGCGCTACAAGGAGCAGGTGGAGCGGCTCAAGTTCCTGAACACGTTGACCACGTCGACGGTGCCGCAACTGGCCATCGCCGAGTTCCTGCGCAAGGACGGCTACGACTACCATTTGCGGCGCGTGCGCAAGACCTATGCGCAGCAGGCCAGCATCATGGCGGCGGCGGTGCGGCGGTTTTTTCCTGCCGGCACGCGCGTGTCGCGCCCCGCCGGTGGGTATGTGCTGTGGGTGGAACTACCGGAAGAAGTCGACGCGATGATGCTCTATCACGCGGCATTGGAACGGCGCATCACGGTGGCGCCGGGGCACATATTCTCGCCGGTGCCCACCTATACCAATTGCATCCGCCTCAATTACAGCGGCGCGTGGTCGGCCGAAATGGAATCGGCGGTCATCACGCTGGGCAAGCTTGTGGCGACCTTGCAGCAACGGGACGAGACATGACCGATATGACCGACGACGATGCGGCGCAAGCGGAAAACGAAGCCCTCGATCCGGTTCTGGCGGCGATCTTGCGCGTGCTTTGGGAGCATGCGCGGCAGCATCGCGCGTCGACACCGGAATCCGATGCCGAACCTGACCGGCGCCGCGCCCCGGCGGCAGATCCGTCAGCCGAAGACGGCAAGGCCCCCGACAACGGCCTGTCGCTGGCCCGTATCAGCAAGCGCGCCGGCGTTCAGATGAGCGTGCTGCGACGTGTGCTGACGCAACTTGCCGACGCAGATCTGGCAAGGGTGGCAATGGAAGAGGACGGGCGTGGTGCGGCGCGTTTGACAGAAGAGGGCGGCGCGCTATGCGAGCAATTGTTTGACGCGCCCGAGCCGGGTGACGAGCGGGGTCAGGCGCCGGTTCGCCATTAGGCTGGCATCGCCGAAGGTGAGCGCCGACTGGCTGGCCGGAGCCGCGCCGGCGTGGCGCGGTGTCGCTAAGTGCGGAGCGGTGGTGCGGGATCGGCGCGTCGCTCGCGTCGTGCGCGTCAAACCACCTTTCCGGGATTCATTAATCCTTGCGGGTCCAGGGCCGTTTTGATGGCGCGCATCATGGCCAGTTCGACTTCGCTCTTGTAGCGCCGGTTTTCCTCTCGCTTGAGTTGCCCCAACCCGTGTTCGGCCGAGATCGATCCATTGTGGGCGTGCACGCTGTTGTGGACGATCAGGTTGATGGCGTCCTGATGCGACAGGAATTGCTCGTGATCGACGCCAACCGGCGGCGACACGTTGTAGTGCAGGTTGCCATCGCCCAGATGGCCGAACGTGACCATGCGCGCGCCGGGATAAGCATCTTGCAGCAGCGCGTCGGTGGTCTCGATGAAATCGGCCACGCGCGAAATCGGCACGGCGATATCGTGCTTGATGTTCTTGCCTTCCTCGACCTGCGCCAGCGGGATATGTTCGCGCAGATTCCAGAAGTCGCGCGACTGCTGCACGGATTCCGCCACGACCGCATCAGTGACGACTCCCGCCTCGAAGGCGGCCTCCATCATTTTTTCGAAGATCGCGCGGGCGTGCTGCTCGCTTTCGCTGTCGGACAGTTCCAGTAATACCAATTGCGGATGCTGCGCCGTGAACGGATAGCGCAATTGCGGGAAATGCTTTGTCACCAGGCCGATGCACATCGCCGACATCAGTTCGAAACCGGTCAACATGGCGCTGGCGTGCGATTGCGCGATGGCCAGCAGAGCCAGCGCGGCGCGCGGGCTTTCCACGGCGGCAAGTGCCGTCACGCGTGCGCGCGGCGCCGGGTACAGCTTCATTACGGCGGCGGTGATGACGCCAAGCGTGCCTTCCGCGCCGATAAACAGGTCGCGCAGGTCGTAGCCGGTGTTGTCCTTGCGCAGGCCGCGCAGGCCGTTCCAGATTTCGCCCCTGGCGTTGACCACTTCCAGCCCCAGGCAAAGCTCGCGGGTGTTGCCATAGCGCAGCACCGCCGTGCCGCCCGCGTTGGTGGAAAGATTGCCGCCAATCGTGCAACTGCCCTCGGCAGCGAGCGAAAGCGGAAACAACCTGCCATGCTCGGCGGCCGCTTCCTGCAACTGCTGCAGGATCACGCCGGCTTCGACGGTGATCGTGTTGTTGAGCGGATCGACCTGGCGGATACGGTTCATGCGCTGCAGCGACAGGACCACCGCGCCGCGCGCCGCCACATTGCCAGCCGGCGGCGTGGCACCGCCGCATAGCCCCGTGTTGCCGCCCTGGGGCACCACGGCCAGCTTGTGCACCTGGCAGGCCTGCATGACGGCGGCGACTTCCTCGGTACTGCCCGGGCGCAGCACCGCCAGCGCGTCGCCGGTGTAGCGGCCGCGCCAGTCGGTCAGGTAGGGCGCCTTGTCGGCGGCGTCGGTCAGCACGTTGTTTGCGCCGACGGCGGCGCGGCAAAGATCGAGAAAGGAATCGAGGTGCGCAGCGGTCATGACGGTCAGGATGGTTGGGCCGGGCGGGCGGCGGCCTTGGCGCGGCGCTTGTAGGGCCGCAGGTAAAGGATCGTGCTGAGGAAGAACAGCAGCGTCAGTGCCACCTCGCCCCAGGCCAACCAGACGGACGGCCCGCGGTCACTGGTGGCGCGCACGATGCCTTCCGTGAAATAGAGCAGGATCAGCATCGACGACCACTGCATCGTGTAACGGTTGCGTATCCACACGCCGCGCAGCACGGGCAGCAGCAGCACGCACTTCAGGATCAGCCAAGAGCCGCCTGGGCGCAGCGGCGCGAGAAACCATTCCCACGCGATGCACAGCGCAATCAGCGCGATGACGCTGGCCATGGCCAGGCGCCAGAGTGCGGGCTGATGCAGGTCGCGGTCCGTGGCGGCGATCATCGCGCGCTCAGTTTCAGAGCGGTCTGGGCCAGTCGGCGGCCCATTGCCATGGCCAGCGACGCTTCGTGGTCGGTGACCGGACCGTGATTGTCGACGTGCGCATGGTGGCTTGGGCCGTATGGCGTGCCGCCGGCGGTGGTGGTCATCAGCCCGGCTTCGGAGTAGGGCAGGCCGACGATCAGCATGCCGTGATGCAGCAGCGGCAGCATCATCGACAGCAGCGTGGTTTCCTGACCGCCATGAAGGCTGCCGGTCGACGTGAACACGCAGGCCGGCTTGCCGGACAGCGCGCCGGAGAGCCACTGGGCGACCGTGCCATCGAGGAAATACTTCATCGGCGCGGCCATGTTGCCGAACCGCGTGGGACTGCCCAACGCCAGGCCCGCGCATTCTTCGAGATCGCGCAGTTCGGCGTACGGAGCGCCTTCGGGCGGGATGTCCGGCGCGGTGGCTTCGCAGACCGTGGAAACCGGCGGCACGGTGCGCAGCCGCGCTTGCGCGCCCGGAACGCTTTCAATACCGGTGCCGATCAGTTCGGCCAGCTTGCGGGTGCTGCCGTGGCGGCTGTAGTAGAGGACGAGGATGTCGATCATGGATGCGAGAAGCGCGGCGGGCAGGCGAAACACCGATACGGAACGGAACGCCGCGGCGGCACGGGCGCGGCGCCGCCTGGAAGGCGAGACGGCGCTGCAAATCAATCCGCGTATTATAGTTGTGGCCCTGCCCGAAGTGCTCCATCGAAGACGCCAGTCGGGCATTTTCAGAATTGTCGTATCCAGGAGCCCGCCCCAGCATGCCTTTCGCCCCCGCCGTCCGCATCGCCCGCCTGCGCCGGGAATGGAATCTGCAGAAGGTGCGCGCGCTGGCTCGCTATGCGCTGCGCCGCGCCGGGCAAGACCGCCTGCCGCAGGTGTCCGCCAGCCTGACATTCACGACCGTGCTGGCCGTGGTGCCGGTGCTGACCGTGGCGTTCGCGCTGCTGGCCGCGTTCCCGGTATTCCGCGATTTCCGCGGGCAGATCGAGGCGTTCCTGTTTCAGAACCTGATCCCGGGCGGCAATATCAGCGACTCGGTGTCGCGCTACATCGGCCAGTTTGCCAAGAGCGCGCGCGGGCTGACCGCGCTGGGTCTGGGCGGCCTGATGGTGACCTCGGTGCTGACGATGCTGACCGTGGAAGACGCGCTCAACGCGATCTGGCGCGTCAAGCGGCGCCGGCCGCTGGCACAGCGGATCCTGGTGTTCTGGGCGGTGCTGACGCTGGGTCCCGTGCTGATCGGTGCAAGCCTGTCGATCAGTTCCTATCTGTTGTCGGTCTCGCTCGGCTACGTCGGCAATCTGCCGTTCGGCGTGAGCCTGCTGGTGGCGGCAGTGCCGGTGGCACTGTCGGCGCTGGCCTTTGCGTTCCTCTATATGGCGGTGCCGTATGCCTACGTGGACTGGCGCGACGCGATCGTCGCCGGCATCGTGGCGGCCGTGGCATTCGAGGTGGCCAAGCGCGCCTTCGGCTATTTCATCACCCATATCCCCACCTACACGGCGGTCTACGGGACCTTTGCCGTGTTGCCGTTGTTCTTGTTGTGGATGTATGTCAGCTGGCTCGTGACTTTGCTGGGCGCGACGATCGCGGCCAATTTGCCGGTGATTCGCGAAGGACACTGGCGCCGCCGTACGTTCGCCGGCAGCGAATTCTTCGACGCGCTGGGCGTGCTGTACCTGCTTTACCGGGCGCGCGATGAAGTGCCGCGCAGCGTCGGCGAACTCGACATGGGGCGCAAGTTGCGCGTGGAGGCCGATTACCTGGCCGGGCTGCTTGGCAAGCTCAAGGCCATGCATCTGGTTGGCAAGCTGCAGCAGGATCGCGGCCAGGCGCATTGGGCGCTGCTGTGCGACCCGTCCCAGGTCACGCTGCGCATGCTGCACGATCGTCTGGTGCTGAATCTGGCGCGGTTGCCGCGCACAGCGCTGGCGCAGCAGATGCAGGGCGTGGAGGTGCTGCGCGGGATTCTGGACAACCCGCAGCTCGCTCAGACGCTCGAGGCGGTGTTCCGCCAGCAGACCGCCGGCCCGGCCGCCAACGAGGAAGGCGACGAGCGCGCCGTAATCGAAGCAATGCCGGCAGGCCGGCACGGACAGGCCTGAGTCCGCCCTGACTGCGGCTGCGCGCGCAGGCGGCGCGGCGTCAGAATTTGATGCGGCCGCGCAGTATGTCCGCGTACATCACCCAGTCGCCCATCAGGCTGTAAAACGGGTGCCGGAACGTGGCCGGACGGTTTTTCTCGAAGCCGAAATGTCCGACCCATGCGAATGCGTAGCCGGACAGCAACGCGGCCAGCAGCCACCAGCCGTTGCCGGTGACCGCCAGCGCAACCAGGCACAGCAGCGCCACCGTCGAGCCCGCAAAGTGCAGCCGCCGGCAGGTGAGGTTGCGGTGCTCGTTCAGATAGAACGGGTAAAAGTCGGCGAAACTGGCGAATTCCTTGGCTGGGGCCTGGGCCATGGCGGTCTCCTGATGGTCTTGTCCGGCCGTTCTGTGGGGCGTCCGGTGGCGCGTTCTTTGGGCCGTGCTGTCGTAGCGTTCCGAAGGCAAGTGTAGTGCGCCGCGCGCTACCCCGCAGCGACGACTTTTCTTGCAAAGGCCGCCAGCAGGTCGAGCACCTCGTCGGGCTTTTCTCCCATCATGGCGTGCCCGCTGGGCACTGCGCTCACGCTGGCCTTGGACATCCTGGCGGCCAACGCGTGGGCGGCCTTCGGCGAAGTCATCATGTCCTTGGTGCCCACCACGAACAAGGCCGGGCAAGCGACGGCGGCGGCCGCTTCGTCGCCATGCGCGTAGCCGTTGCACGCGGAAAAATCGTTGTGGAACACATGCGCACCGGGGTTGCGCGCCGACACGCGTTCCATCAGCCGCTGGCTGCCGCCATGCATCCACGCGCCCGGTCCCGGGGACGACGGCTTGCTGGCCAAGCTCGAAATCGACCATTGGTTGACCATCGCGATGGCATCGCTCTCGCGATTGAGCGCAGCGTCGAGCAGCGCGTCGGAAACCTTCATCGGATAGGCGGTGGCCAGCAGCGCGATGGCGCGCACCGCGGCGGCGTGCCTGGCCGCGCATTCGAGCGCGATCAGCGATCCCATGCTGTGGCCGAACACCAGCGCGGGCGCCGTGACGCCGGCCGCGGCGACCAGCGCCATGACCCAGTCGGCCATCGCTTCGACTGACGTCAGCGGCGCGCCGGTGCTGCGGTTGTGGCCGGGCAGGTCCACCGCCAGGACGGAAAAGCCGTGATTGGCGAACCAGCGCGTTTGCAACGCCCAGACGCTATGGTCGTTCTGCGCGCCGTGAACGAACACCACGCAGGGCAAGGTGGGGTCGAAACGTTTGCCGCCGGTATATGCGTAGGCCTTCTGGCCCGAAATGGTCAGTTCCATTGCTGTCGCTCCGTCACGCCTTGGCGCCCATCGCCTTCTCGGCGGCTTTCAGGCCGCGCTTGAGGTCGTCGATCAGGTCGTCCGGGTCTTCGAGCCCGATCGACAGGCGGATCGTCCCTTCGCCGATGCCGGCAGCCTTGAGCGCCGCCGCGTCCATGCGGAAATGCGTGGTCGACGCGGGATGGATGACCAGCGAGCGCGCGTCGCCCACGTTGGCCAGATGCGAAAACAGCGCCAGGCTTTCGATGAAGCGCTGCCCGGCCTTGCGGTCGGCCTTCAGGTTGAAGCTGAATACCGCGCCGCAGCCGCGCGGCAGCAATCGTTTGGCCAGCGCATGGTCGGGATGCGATTCGAGTTCGGGGTAGGCCACCGATTCGACCATCGGATGCGCGGCGAGAAACTGCACCACGCGCCGCGTGTTGTCGACATGGCGGCCCATGCGCAGCGGCAGCGTCTCGATGCCCTGCAGCAGTTGCCATGCCGCCATCGGATTCAGGCACGCGCCGAAGTCGCGCAGGCCTTCGCGCCGTGCGCGCAGCAGAAATGGCGCCACCGTGCTTTCCTCGGTGAACACCATGTTGTGAAAACCTTCGTAGGGCTCGGACAATTCCGGAAAGCGCCCCGATTTTTCGAAATCAAACGTGCCGCCTTCGGCGAGCACGCCGCCGATGGTGGTGCCGTGTCCGCCCAGGAACTTGGTGGCCGAGTGGTAGAGCAGCCCGGCGCCGTGATCGAACGGACGGAGCAGATAGGGCGTGGTGAACGTGGAATCGACCAGCAACGGGATGCCATGGTCCTGGCCGATCTGGGCCACGGTTTCGATATCGAGCACGTCCAGGCCAGGATTGCCGAGCGATTCGCCGAACAGCAGCTTCGTTTGCGGACGAATGGCGGCGCGCCAGGCGTCGATGTCGCGCGGATTGACAAACGTCGTCTCAATGCCGAAGCGGCGCAGCGTGTAGTGCAGCAGGTTGTGCGACCCGCCGTACAGCGCCGTGGACGCCACGATATGCGAGCCGGCGCCCATCAGCGTGGCCACCGCCAGATGCAGCGCGGCCTGGCCCGAGGCCGTGCCGATCGCTCCGGCGCCGTTCTCCAGCGCCGCAACGCGTTCTTCGAATACGGCCACCGTCGGGTTGCTGATGCGCGAATAGACGTGACCGGCGCGTTCCATGTTGAACAGTGACGCGGCGTGCTCGCTATCGCGGAACACGAACGAGGTGGTCAGGTGGATCGGCGTGGCGCGGGCCCCGGTGGCGGGATCGGGCGCGGCGCCGGCATGCAGGGCCAGCGTGTCGAAGCGGCTGCCGGACGAAGTGGACATGGCGGGATCGGCTCGTATGGTCGAGCTGTGGTGGTTGTCTCGTGTCCGGCATCCTAGCACCATGCGGCACTTGCGCGCCCTCGGGGTTTGTCCGCCGGGGCGGGGCGCCATATTGTCGTCCCGGCGCCGCGGATCGGCCTGTAAGGCAGGCGGCGAGCCGTGCTCGCTTTACTTGAGATGGCGGTTTGGGCTAGCATCGTCCATCGGGTTTTGCCCCATCCATCAAATCAGCCTGGCGCCCAGGCATTTGCCGGTATCGGCAAGCGCAACACAAGGCAGCGGAGACACCACCATGAAAGTCAGCGACATCCTGCAGATCAAGGGCAACACGCTCTACACCGTCACCCCGGATACGCCGCTGCAGCAGGCCATTCAAACCATGGCCGAGCACGATATTGGGTCGCTGGTGGTGATGGAATACGGCGATCTGGTGGGCATGCTGACCTTCCGCGAGGTCATCGAGACGCTAGCGGCCAACCAGGGCACGCTGGGCACCTACAGCATCCGCAAGATCATGGACGATGCGCCGCTGACCTGCACGCCGGAGACCGATGTCAACGAAGTGCGCCGCATGATGCTGGAGCGCCACACCCGCTACCTGCCGGTGCTCGACAGCCGCACCCTGATGGGCGTGATCTCGTTCTATGACGTCGCCAAGGCCGTGGTCGAAGAGCAAAGTTTCGAGAACCGCATGCTCAAGGCCTATATCCGCGACTGGCCGGAAGAAAAGGAAGAGCGCGCTGGCTGACCGCGCCGCGTCCGGCAAATCCGCGATTCTTCTTTTGAGAATTGTCCTGTAGCGGCCAATGTCGGCTGCTGGCATGATGGCGACGACTGATGCCCTGGCGGGTCACCGGGGTCCACCAACGTTTGCCTTTCATGAGCCAAGATAGTCAGTTTCGCCTGCTGGGAGTGCGCCGCTTCGCCCCGTTTTTCTGGACGCAGTTCCTCGGGGCGATGAACGACAACGTCTTCAAGGTTGCCTTCACGTCGCTGGTGACCTACCACGCCACACTGTTCGACGGCGTCGATCCGCACAGCGCGGCATTCCTGATCTCGGCCATCTTCATTGCACCGTTCGTGCTGTTCTCTGCCACCAGCGGGCAGATTGCCGACAAGATCGAAAAATCCAGGCTGATCCGGCTGGTCAAGTCGCTCGAGATTGGCATCATGCTGCTGGGCCTGGCCGGCTTCTATCTGCATTCGGCGCCGCTGCTGTACGTGGGCACGTTCCTGATGGGGCTGCATTCCACGCTGTTCGGTCCGGTCAAGTTTGCCTATCTGCCGCAGCATCTGGACCAGACGGAACTGGTCGGCGGCAACGGCCTGGTGGAAATGGGTACGTTCGTGGCCATCCTGCTCGGCACGCTGCTTGGCGGCGAGCTGGCGGGCCTGGCGCGCGCCGACGGCACGTTGGTCGGGCCGTTCTATGTCGGCATGGCATGCGTGGCATTGGCGGTTGCGGGCCGCGCGGTGTCGCAAGCGGTGCCGCTGTCGCCGGCGCCCCAACCCGACCTGCGAATCAACTGGAATCCGTTTACCGAGACCTGGCGCAATCTTGCGCTGGCGCGCGAGCGGCGCGTCGTGTTCCTGAGCCTGCTCGGCATTTCCTGGCTATGGTTTCTCGGCGCCACGTTCCTTACGTCGTTTTTCAGTTTTGCAAAGGACGTCCTGGGCGGCGATCAGAACGTGGTGACGCTGCTACTTGCGGTGTTTTCCATCGGCATCGGCATCGGGTCCTTGTTGTGCGAAAGGCTGTCCGGCCGCCATGTCGAAATCGGGCTCGTGCCGTTTGGCTCGATCGGCATGACGGTGTTTGCCGTCGACCTGTATTTCGCCACCCACGGCCACACCACCGGCGCGGCACTGAGCGGCGTCAGCGGTTTCCTGGCGCAATCGGGCCACTGGCGCGTACTGTTCGACCTGTTCGGGGTGGCAATGTTCGGCGGGTTCTACAGCGTGCCACTCTACGCGCTGATCCAGAGCCGCTGCGCGCCCACGCACCGGGCGCGCATCATCGCCGCGAACAATATCCTCAACAGCTTCTTCATGATCGGCGCGTCGCTGCTCGGCGTGGCGATGACCCAGGCGGGTTATTCGATCCCGCAGCTGTTTCTGGTGGTAGGGCTGCTCAATGCCGTGGTCGCCATCTATATCTACACGTTAGTGCCCGAGTTCCTGCTGCGCTTTATCGCCTGGCTGCTGGTGCATACGATTTACCGCCTGCGCCGCGTCAACGCCGAGCGCATTCCGGAAGAGGGCGCCGCCGTGCTGGTTTGCAACCACGTGAGTTTTGCCGATGCGGTGGTGCTGATGGCGGCCAGCCCGCGGCCTGTGCGGTTCGTCATGGACCACAACATCTTCAAGGTGCCGCTGTTGTCGTGGTTCTTCCGGCAGGCCAAGGCCATCCCGATTGCACCCGCGCGCGAAGATCCGGCGATGCTGGAGCGCGCGTACGATGCCGTGGCGGCTGCGCTCCAGGACGGCGAGCTGGTCTGTATCTTCCCCGAGGGCAAGATCACGGCGACCGGCGATGTCAATCCGTTCAAGAGCGGTGTGCAGCAGATCATCATGCGCACGCCGGTGCCGGTGGTGCCGATGGCGCTGCGCGGCCTGTGGGGCAGCTTCTTCTCGCGCAAGGGCGCGCCGGCCATGAGCCGTCCGTTCCGCCGCGGCGTGTTGAGCAAGCTGGAACTGGTGGTGGGCGAACCTGTGCCGCCGGAAACCGCAACGCCGGAAGGCTTGCAGCAAATGGTGCTTGCCCTGCGTGGCGATTGGAAATAGCGATGATTACGCTCTATACCTTTGGCCCGGCATTCGGTCTGCCCGACGCCAGCCCGTTCGTCATCAAGGCGGAATTGCTGCTGAAGCTGGCCGGCCTGCCGTATCAGACCAGGCGCGGCAATGTGCGCCGCGCGCCAAAGAACAAGTTGCCCTATCTCGACGACATGGGGCGGCTGATTGCCGATTCCACGCTGATTCGCTGGCATATCGAAAAGACCTATCACATCGATTTCGATGAGGGGCTGACGCCCGCACAGCGCGGCACGGCGTGGGCGGTGGAAAAGCTGCTCGAAGACAACCTCTACTGGGCGGTGGCGCGTGTGCGCTGGCTCGAAGGCGACAACTTCGAGCGCGGTCCGGCGCAATTCTTCGGTTTCGTGCCGGCGCCGCTGCGCGGAATGGTGAAGACGCTGGTTCGTCGCAAGGTGCGTCAGATGCTGTGGGCGCAAGGCTTGGGACGGCATACCCACGAGGACATGGCGGCCATTGCGATACAGGGTGTGAGGTCGGTCACGGACATCCTCGGCGACAAGCCCTATCTGATGGGCGATCGGCCATGCGGCGCTGACGCCACGCTATTCGCCTTCGCGGCGAGCCTGCAGTCGCCGGTATTCGAAACGCCCATCCGTGCCGAGGCCGAATCGCATGCGAACCTGCAAGCCTATCTGGCGCGCATGAAGGCGCGGTTCTATCCCGATTTTGCAGGGAGCGGCGTCTTTGCCGCCGATTTCGGCGCGATCAAGGGCAGAGACGAAGTAGGGTCGTCGGTGGCCAGTCGATAATCCTGTTGCTCGGGCGCGGGCAAGGGCGAGGGTGCCGTGGGATGCAGCGGAGGTGGCGCGGCTGTGCGGCGTAGGCAAGTCGCGCGGGCCCGACGCTGCAGGCCGGGTTCCGTCGTAACGTCTCTGCAATGCGCTAATGGCCTTACAATGTAGGCCGTCCCCAATTTCTGTGCGGTTTCGATCATGTCTGGCAATACTCTCGGCCTGCTTTTCACAGTGACTACGTTCGGGGAGTCCCACGGCCCCGCCATTGGTGCGGTGGTGGACGGATGTCCTCCGGGCATGTCGCTGACCGAAGCCGATATCCAGATGGATCTGGACCGTCGCAAGCCGGGAACGTCGCGCCATGTGACCCAGCGTCAGGAAGCGGATCAGGTGGAGATCCTTTCGGGCGTATTCGAAGGCAAGACCACCGGTACGCCGATCTGCCTGCTGATTCGCAATACCGACCAGCGCAGCAAGGACTACGGCAATATCGTCGAAACCTTCCGGCCCGGGCATGCCGATTACACGTACTGGCATAAGTACGGCATTCGCGACTATCGCGGCGGCGGCCGGTCGTCCGCGCGTCTGACCGCGCCCGTGGTGGCCGCGGCCGCCATCGCGCGCAAGTGGCTGCGCGAACAGTTCGGTACGGAAATCCGTGGCTACATGTCGCAGCTTGGCGAGATCGCGGTGCCATTCACCGACTGGAAGCATGTGCCCGAAAATCCGTTCTTCGCGGCAAACGCGGAGATCGTGCCCGAACTCGAAACCTATATGGACGCGCTGCGCAAGGATGGCGATTCCGTCGGCGCGCGTATCGAAGTGGTTGCCAGCGGCGTGCCGGTCGGCCTGGGCGAGCCGCTGTTCGACAAGCTCGATGCGGACATCGCGCACGCGATGATGGGCATCAACGCGGTCAAGGGCGTCGAGATTGGCGCGGGCTTCGACAGCGTGTCGCAACGCGGCACGGTGCATGGCGACGAACTGACGCCGGAGGGATTTCGCACCAACAATTCCGGCGGCGTGCTGGGCGGTATCTCGACCGGTCAGGACATCTCGGTGTCGCTGGCGATCAAGCCGACGTCGAGCATCCGCACCGCGCGCGAGTCGATCGACAAGGCGGGCAATCCGGCAAGCGTCGAAACCTTCGGCCGCCATGATCCGTGCGTAGGCATCCGCGCCACGCCGATTGCCGAAGCGATGCTCGCATTGGTATTGATGGACCACGCGCTGCGCCATCGGGCCCAGTGCGGCGACGTGCGCGTCGATACGCCCCGTATTCCGGCACAGGCAAAATCCTGAGCGCCGCCTCGTCTCGCCCCGGGTCGATCGATCCGGGGACCTATCTCCGTTTCGGACTGTTCTATCTCGGCTATTACGGCTACGTCGGCGTGATATCGCCCTACGTCAGCCTGTTTTTTGCCGATCGCGGCTTCTCGCCGGTGCAGATCGGCGTATTGATGGCCTGCTTTCAGCTAAGCCGCATCGTCGGTCCCTATCTGTGGGGTTGGCTTTCGGACGTCACGCATACGCGCGTGAAACTGTTGCGGCTGGCTGCGATTGCATCGCTGCTGGCGTTCCTGACCGTGCCCGGCGTGCACGGCTATGGCGCGATGATGGCGATGATGATCGGACTCAACCTGATCACCAGCGCGATGTCTCCGCTTGGCGACGCATTGACGATCTCAACGCTGCGACGCCATGGTGCGTTCGATCACCGTTACGGGCGCGTGCGCATGTTCGGCTCGGTCGGATTTATCGCGTCTGTGCTGCTTGGCGGCGCGCTGTTCGAATATGCCGGCATGTCCGCGTTTCCGTGGCTGGCCAGCGGCATGCTGGCGTTGTTTGCACTGGTGGTGTTTGGCTTGCGCGATGCATCCGACGAAGGGCCGCGCGTCCGGCCGCCGCCGGCGTTGCCCCTGTTGCGACGGCCCGACGTGGCGTGGTTTCTGGCTTCCGCGTTCCTCATGATGTTTGCGCACGCGGCGCTGTATGTCTTCTATTCGCTGTACCTGGAGCAATTGGGCTACAGCAAACTCGCCATCGGCGTGATGTGGACGATCGGCGTGGTTGCCGAAATCGTCTTCTTTTTCTATCAGGGCAAGCTGTTTGGTGCGCTGGCATTGCGCACGATACTCGCCGGCACTTTCGTGCTTGCCGCGCTGCGCTTCGGCTTGACCGGCTATTTTGCCCAGTACGTCTGGTTGATGGCCGTCGTCCAGATCCTGCACGCGGCCACCTTCGCGGCGCACCATAGCGCCAGCCTCAAGCGGCTGCAGCGCTGGTTCGCGGGGCCGCTGCAGGGCCGGGGCCAGGCGCTTTATACGGGGATTTCCTACGGCGTCGGCGGCACCCTGGGCGGGCTGGCGATGGGGTGGACCTGGAAGACGCTGGCGCCGATGCACACATTCGGTCTGGCCGCGCTTGCCGCGGTGATCGGGGCAGGATGCGCCGCGATGAGCTTCCGCGGCGAGCGCCGGGACGCGCAGGGCGCGTAATCGCGGCGCGTGGATTCCCGCGCATTGATCCCGAAACGTTGATTTCGAAACGTTAATTCCGGCGCGTAAGCGCCGTATCGAATCCTGGCATGTGAACTGGGTGCGCAGTGAGCTTGGCCCCGAGCGTTGCACCGGACGCTGCGCTGCGCAGCCTGATCCGCGCAGTGCTCCCGGTCAGGCCAGGAGCGTCGTCACGCGCTCCGCAATCGCCAGCGACGACGTCAATCCCGGCGATTCGATCCCGAACAGGTTGACCAAGCCCGGCACGCCATGTGTTTGCGGTCCATCGATGCGGAAATCGGCCGCCGTCTCTGTCGGGCCGCTGATTTTCGGCCGGATTCCTGCGTAACCGGGCTGCAACGCGCCATCGGCCAGTCCCGGCCAGTACCGTCGCACCTCGTCATAGAAGCTATCCGCGTCGTGCGGCGGCACGCTGTATTCGATTTCGTCGATCCACCGCACGTTCGGTCCGAAGCGAGCCTGGCCGCCCAGGTCCAGTGTCAGATGGACGCCGAGCCCGGCCGCTTCGGGCACGGGATAGATCAGGCGCGAGAACGGCGCGCGGCCCGCGAGCGTGAAATAGCAGCCCTTGGCGTAGTACTGCGGCGGAATGTGTTCGGGCGGGATCCCGGCGATACGCCGGGCAAGTTCCGGCGCGGTAAGGCCGGCCGAATTGACCACCGTGCGCGCCAGCAGCGTGGTGGCGCCTTCGTCGCCGCCCACTTCCAGGCGGATGCCCTCGGGCGTGACCGCGCCCGACAGCACCGGCGACTGGACGGCCAGCATGGCGCCGGCCTGCTCGGCATCGCCAAGCAGCGCGGTCATCAGGCCGTGGCTGTCGATGATGCCGGTCGATGGCGACAGCAGCGCCGCGTGGCATTCGAGTTGCGGCTCGAGCGCCCGCGCCTCGTCGCGCGTCAGCCATTGCATGTCGTGCACGCCGTTGGCTTCCGCCTTGGCGCGGATGCCGGCCAGCGTGGCCATCTGCGCTTCGCTGGTGGCGACGATCAGCTTGCCGCAGCGCTGGTGCGTGACATGATGGCTGGCGCAGTAGTCGTACAGCATTGCCTTGCCGCGTACGCACAGTTCGGCTTTCAGCGAACCGGCCGGATAGTAGATGCCGGCGTGGATCACCTCGCTGTTGCGCGCGCTGGTGATCGTGCCGAAGGCGTTTTCGGCTTCGAGAATAATCACCTCGCGGCCTTGCTGAGCGAGCGCACGCGCCACGGCCAGCCCCACCACGCCAGCGCCGATCACGACGCAATCCACTTTTTCCATCTGTCTCTCCTGTTTTCTTTCCGCCGGTCTGTACCGGGACTTATGCAAGGCCCATCCGCGTTGCCGCCGCGCTCAGGTGCGCGCTGGCCGCCGCGCGTGCGGCAACGGGATCGCCGCTGGCGATGGCTTCGACCAGCGCCATGTGTTCTGCATCCGCCGCGCGCGGGGTGCCCTCGCGGGCGTGCAATTGCGCACTGTTTTCCCACGCGTGCTGGCGGGCCGCGAGCAACTGCTGGCCAACGAAATCGGTCAGGCCGGTAAAGCAGGGGTTGTGCGCCGCCTGGGCAATCGCGTGATGAAAGGCGATATCGGCTGCCGCCGCCGTCGCGAAGTCGTCGGCGTGGCGCAGCATCGCGGCCAGCGCCTGTCGAATCCGCGCGAGATCGGCGTTGGTGCGTCGCAATGCGGCCATTTCAGCGCAAGCCGTTTCCACGAGGCGACGCAGCTCGAATAACTGGGCCAGCGTCGGGCCGCCATCGGGCGCACTGGCCACGCGCCAGACCTGTCCGCCCGGCGTCTCCGACACATAAGCGCCCGAGCCCTTGCGTGTCACGAGTACGCCATCGGCTTTCAGTAAGGCAATCGCTTCCCGGACGATGGGACGACTGACGTCGAATGCCTCGGCCAGCGCGGCCTCCGCGGGCAGGCGCGCGCCGACGGTATAACGGCCCGCACCGATGTCGTCGCGCAGCGATTGGGCGATGCGGGTCGCGAGCGAGGCCGGGCGGGGCAACGGATCCATGAGTATTGATATATGTCAGGCTGTCTGACAGATTTTGCGGATGAGTGGCGATTCTGCGTTGCTGTTCAATCCCAGTCAAGTATTGCATTGTCAGAGGGTGCGCAATGATCCACTTCGTGTTGGCTCCTGCGTACGCCAGCGGTGCCTTCCTCGAAGGTGGGGTCAAGGTTTTGTCACATTTTGTCGATAGCCCTCGCATTGAGCTCAGTGCCGGTGCGACAGCGCCGGCGGCTGCCATTCATCCCGATTTCCCGTGCGGGGCCGTCATCGCACCGCACGTGTTTCATGGAGAGTCAATCGCGCCATGATTCCGCTTTCTCCCCAAGACCTGCCCGTGGGGCAGCCGCTGCCATGGTCGCTACTCGACGGACAGGGCAATCTGATGTTGGGCAGCGGCAGCATCATCCCGGACGCGCGCGATCTGGCGCTGGTGTTCCGGCACGGCACGGTTTGCCGGCCCGATGAAATGCCCGAGGCGGGCAACGAGGCCGACGCGCAGGGCGGGTCGCGCCTCAGCAATGGGCCGCTGGGCCTGCAGGTCGGCACGCTGCTGCACGTGAAAACCCCCGGCGACAGTTCGCGCGCGGCCGCCAGCCGGCTGATCGGATTTATCGAGCAGGGGCTGTTCGTGACGTGGCCAACGCTGGGCGGGCGGGAGTTGTCTGTGACCGCCGGCGAATCGCTGCTGCTGCGCGGGTTTTCGGGGCACGCGATCCACAGCTTTACATCGACGATCACCGCGGTGTGCCGCAGCCCGTTCCGGTATCTGGTGCTCTCCGCGCCGGCGCAGACCGAGCAGATGCCGGTGCGTCGCGCCGCGCGCGTGGCCACCCGGCTGGCCGCATATCTGCTCGACAACATCGACGAAGCAAGCCCGACCGCGAGCGACGCCACCACCGAGGCGCAGGTGGGCGAGGGGCTGGCGCGGCTCGGTCTGCTTTCCGATCTCAGCACGGGCGGCGCGCTCGTGCAGACCTCGTCGCCGGCGCCTGCGGTCGGGCAGAAGGTGCGATTGCGATTTCATCTGCGCACCGCCTCGCTCGATGCGGAGGTCACCGTCGACGCCACCGTGCGCAGCGCGCCCGCGCAGGACGACGATGATTTTCCAGCGTTCGGCGTCGCGTTCGACGCGCTCGGCGAGCGCGAGCTGACGCTGCTGCAGTGCTTCATCTACGAGCAATTGCTGGCAACGACCTGCATGCCCGTTTGATGCGATGCGCATCGCATGTTTGAAACGGATTCTGCGTCCGTGTTAGTGCGTTGCCTCTAGCAACGCGCCTTGCCTTGCCGGCGGTTGGCATCTTTAGTTGTGCAGACAAAGACAAGACCAACCGTCGAAGAGGAGACATCGATGACGCCGACTCCATGGCGCCGTGCCGCCGCATGGCTTTGCGCAGTGGTTGCAATAATTTTTTCGATGCTGCCGCCGCCCGTGCAGGCCGCCAGCGACTACGCAAGAACGCGCTATCCGATCGTGCTGGTACACGGCCTGACCGGGGCCGAGAAGATGGGCGGCGTGCTCGATTACTGGTACGGCATTCCCGAACTGCTGCGCGCCAATGGTGCGACGGTTTATGTGGCCACGGTGCCGGCCTTCAACAGTGACGAAGCGCGCGCACTGCAGCTGGCCGATTATGTGCGCAGCGTGAAGCTGGCTACCGGAGCAGACAAGGTCAATCTGATCGGCCATAGCCAGGGCGGACCGACCTCGCGTGTGCTCGCCGCCATGTCGCCACAGGATGTGGCGTCGGTCACCACCATCGGCAGTCCGCATCGCGGCAGCGAATTCGCCGACCTCGTGCTCGATGTGATCAACGGCGTCAACCAGGTGCCGGTGGTCGGGTCCGTGCTCGTTGGCTTGATCGCCGATGTGGCCAATGCGGTCGGCTGGTTCCAGGGCATCAGCAATGGCGTGGGCAACGGCGCAGCCATCGATCAGGACGCACTGGCTTCGCTGAAGATTCTGACCACGCGCGCGGCGGCCGCGCAGAATGCGCGGTTGGACGCGACGTTGAAGCCGCGCACACCGTCGGCGCTGGGCGCCAATTGTGCGACGGCGGGTGCGGCAATGGAGCAGCGCCAGGCGCGCGATGCGTCGGGCAATCTGGTGACCTATACACAGGCCGCGTATTCCTGGACGGGGCGAGGCGGCGCGATCGACCTGTTCCGATCCAATCTGCTCGATCCCACCACCGCGCTGATGGCCGCGACGGGCGGCCTGATGAGTCTGAAAGGTTCCGGGCCGAACGATGGGCTTGTTTCGGTATGCAGCAGCCAGTGGGGCAGGGTGCTGGCCACCAATTACTACTGGAATCACCTCGACGAAGTCAACCAGATTGCAGGCTTGTTCCAGGACGTCGATCCGCGCACGGTGATCCTGCAGCACGCCAACCGGCTGCGCAATGATCGGCTCTGAGCCGCGCCGCTTGCCGGTCTGGTCGTGGATCTGGCTGCCTGGGGTAGTGCTGGGCGCTGCGGCGTGGTTTGCATTGAGGCCACCGGAGGCGCTTGACAGTGGACCGTCCGCCATCCCGCCACACGCGCCGGGGATCGCCGACATGGCCGCACCGCCGCCCGCGCCAGCGACGCGATTGCCCACGTTGCCCGACGTCGACGTGCCGCCCGGGCCGGAACTCGATGCGCACGGCAATCTCCGGCTGACACGCGCCTTGCGCAGTTACTACGACTATTTTGATGCGATCGGAGCGGACATCGCCATCGACCGCGCGGTGCGCGACGATATCGCGGCGCGCGTGCCGGAACCGGCGGCGTCACAGGCGTTTGCGTTGTGGCAGCGCTATCGTCAATATCTCGCCGCCGCGCGGTCGCTGGCCGCAGGGCGCACGCAGTTGTCGGCATCGGTGCAGCAGGCGTCGCTCGAACAAATTGAACGCCTGCGCACGCAATTGGCTGAGCGTCGCGCAATGCGACAGCAATATCTCGCCGATGTCGCAACGCTCTGGTTTGCCGACGACGATGCGTATGACGATGCGATGCTTGATCGCCTGGCGGTGGCGGCGCAGCCTGATCTCGATGCCAACGAACGCCAGCGCCGCTTGAATGCCGCCGAGGCCAGACTGCCGGCGGCGATGCGCGAGGCGCGCGCGTCGGGCGAGCAGCCGCTGCGGATTTCGGAAACCGTCGCCAGCATGCGGGCGCAAGGCCGCAGCACGCAGGACATCGCCGCGGCGTTGGCGCAGGACTTTGGCGGCGATGTGGCGCAGCGCTACGCGTTGCAGGCGCAGGCCGAGCAAGGCTGGAACGACCGGTATGCGGATTACGCGCGCCAGCGTCGGCAAATCGAACAGTCGACGGGACTGACCGAGGCAGATCGTCAGCAGCAGGCGGCGCAATTGCGTGCACAAATGTTTGCCGATCCGAGTGAGGTGCTGCGCGCGTATGTCACCGATGTGGCGGCGACAGCAGGCCGGGCCGAGGCGAATCGCTGATAGCACGACACCAAGACTGCATGACGCAGGCGTCGCCAGTGGCGCGTCAGGTCGTAGAAGCAGAAACGCCGGCAGTCGTGGCGACATGCCGGCGTTTCTGTTGGCACTTCTGTGGGCACTTCTCTTGCGTTCACGTCGCCGCGCGGACCGGAAGTCCGGCCGACTGCGGCGGCGCTTACATGCCTACGTAATTCGGGCCGCCGCCACCTTCCGGCGTAACCCACACGATGTTCTGCGTCGGATCCTTGATGTCGCAGGTCTTGCAGTGCACGCAGTTCTGCGCATTGATCTGCAGGCGTTCCTTGCCTTCATCGTTCTGCACGAATTCGTACACGCCAGCCGGGCAGTAGCGCGACTCGGGGCCGGCGTACTTTTCCCAGTTGATGTTGACGGGCACGCTGGCGTCCTTGAGCGTCAGGTGCGCAGGCTGGTTTTCTTCGTGGTTGGTGTTGCTGATGAACACCGACGACAGGCGATCAAACGTCAGCTTGCCGTCCGGCTTCGGATATTCGATCTTCTGGCACTCGGCGGCCGGCTTCAGGTAGACGTGGTCCGGCTTGGTGCGATGGATCGTCCAGGGCGGATTGCGGATGCCGAGCTTGGGCAGCAGCCATTGCTCGATGCCGGTCATCAGCGTGGCAGTGGTGCGGCCCTTCTTGAACCACTGCTTGAAGTTCTTGGCCTGGAGCAGTTCCTTGTGCAGCCAGCTTTGTTCGAATGCGGCCGGGTAGGCGGTCAGCTCGTCATGCTGACGTCCCGCCTGCAGCGCGTCGAAGGCGGCTTCGGCGGCCATCATGCCGGTCTTGATCGCCGCGTGGCTGCCCTTGATGCGCGATGCGTTCAGGTAACCGGCGTCGCAGCCGACCAGCGCGCCGCCCGGGAACACCGTCTTGGGCAGCGACAGCAGGCCGCCGGCCGTGATGGCGCGTGCGCCGTAGCCGATGCGCTTGCCGCCTTCGAAGTACTGGCGGATTTCAGGGTGCGTCTTGAAGCGCTGGAATTCCTCGAACGGCGACAGCCACGGGTTGGTGTAGTCCAGGCCGACCACGAAGCCCACGGCCACCTTGTTGTCCTCCATGTGGTAGAGGAACGAACCGCCGTAGGTGGCCGGATCGAGCGGCCAGCCGGCCGTGTGCACGACCAGGCCAGGCTTGTGCTTGGACGGGTCGATTTCCCACAGCTCCTTCAGCCCGATGCCGTAGCTTTGCGGATCCTTGCCTGCGTCGAGCTTGAACTTCGCGATGAGCTGCTTGCCAAGGTGACCGCGCGCGCCTTCGGCGAAGATCGTGTACTTGGCATGCAGTTCCATGCCGAGCTGGAAGTTCTCGGTGGGCTCGCCTTCCTTGTTGATGCCCATGTTGCCGGTGGCCACGCCCTTGACCGAGCCGTCGTCGTTGTAGAGCACCTCGGCCGCCGGGAAGCCCGGGAAGATTTCCACGCCCAGCGCTTCGGCCTGCTGGCCGAGCCAGCGCACGAAGTTCGACAGGCTGACGATGTAGTTACCTTCGTTGTGGAAGCACTCGGGCAGCAGCGGGGCGCCCTTGGCACCGGATTCGTCGAGGAACAGGAATTTGTCTTCGGTGACCGGCTGATTCAGCGGTGCGCCAAGCTCTTTCCAGTTCGGGATCAGCTCGTTCAGCGCGATCGGGTCCATGATGGCGCCCGACAGGATATGCGCGCCGGGCTCGGAGCCCTTTTCCAGCACGCAGACATTGACGTCGCCGCCCTTTTCCGAAGCCAGCTGCTTCAGGCGGATGGCCGTGGCCAGGCCGGCGGGACCGCCGCCGACGATGACGACGTCATATTCCATGGCTTCGCGCGGGCCGAACTGCTCGACGAGCTGTTGCTGATCCATTGTCTCTAACCCTCAGTGTCTTCTGGGCGGCAATACTGCCGCATGGTTGCAGCCCGTGGTGCGGGCTTGCGGTTTGTGGGATGCGGTGATTTTGCTCTGTGGAACCGGCACCGGGGCGGGGGGAGGCGGGCCCGGATGGGGCGCACGCGCGGCACGGGTCTGGTACCGTGCGGCATGCTCTGCGATCGGGCTATCGGCGGGTAACCGGCCTGACCTAGGCGTTTTTCCTCTTTCCCTTTGGGGGCCAAGTTCTTAGAATCTTCGGCATTGTCCGGGACTCGACACCCTCAGGCAAGTCATTTTTTGGAACGACCGTTCTTTTTTTGCTAAGCTGCGGCCGCGCCGCCTTACAGGCTGCTGTACGGTGCCCGGCGCGCCATCCGGCCGCGCCGGATGCCCAAATACCGAGGTAAATATGGGTTTGTCGATCAATCTGGAAGGTAAGGTCGCGCTGGTGACCGGTGCGTCGAGCGGGCTGGGTACGCGTTTTGCCAATGTGCTGGCGTCCGCCGGTGCCAAGGTGATACTGGCTTCGCGCCGCGTCGAGCGGCTCAAGGAACTGCGCGCCTCGATCGAGGCCGATGGCGGCAGCGCCCATGTGGTGCGCCTCGACGTCACCGATCCGGACAGCATCCGCGCCGCGGTGGCGCACGCCGAAACCGAGGCCGGCGCCATCGATATCCTGGTGAACAATTCGGGCGTTTCCACCACGCAGAAGCTCACCGACGTCACCGCCGACGATTTCGATTTCGTGTTCGATACCAACACGCGCGGCGCGTTCTTCGTGGCGCAGGAAGTCGCCAAGCGGATGATCGCGCGGGCCAAGGGTGCGGAAAAGCAGGGCAACCCGCTGCCACAGGCGCGCATCGTCAATATTGCGTCGGTGGCCGGTCTCAAGGTACTGTCTCAGATTGGTGTCTACTGCATGAGCAAGGCCGCCGTGGTTCACATGACCAAGGCCATGGCGCTGGAGTGGGCGCGTCACGGCATCAACGTCAACGCGATCTGCCCCGGCTACATCGACACCGAAATCAACCACCACCATTGGGATACCGATGCCGGGCAGAAGCTGATCCAGATGCTGCCCCGCAAGCGCCTGGGCCGACCCGAAGACCTCGACGGCCTCTTGCTGCTGCTGGCGTCCGACGCATCGCGCTTCATCAACGGCGCGGTGGTCACCGCCGACGATGGCATGGTCTGACCGCCGACCTTTCCGGGGGAGGGGGCTGGCCAAGAAGTAGAACAACGTAAAAAGAGACTTCTCGGAACCGGACCGGAGGCCGGGCGCAGAAATGGATCAAAACAACAAGGCACGGCGCGAAGCCGTGCCGCAGCACGTCGTCGACTCGACAATCATTGCCGAGGCGGCCGACGAAGCGCGCGACAGCGAATTCCGCATTTCACCGCGCATTGAGGACTGGATCGGCGTGATCGTCATGGTGTTGCTGGTCGGCATCACGTTCGCCAATGTGGTGGTCCGCTATTTCACCGACGAATCGTTTGCCTGGACCGAGGAATTCTCGGTGTTCCTGATGATCGTGCTGGCGCTGGTGGCCGGCAGCGCCGCGGTGGCGCGCGATCGCAACATTCGCATCGAATTCTTCTTTGAACGTGGCAGCGCCGCGCGGCAAAAGCGGCTGGCCATCGTGTCGGCCCTGGCCGTGGCGGCGATGTTCCTGGCGCTGGCCGTGCTGGGCGTGCGCATTGCCTGGGACGAATACACGTTTGGCGAGACCTCGCCAGGCATCGGGGTGCCAAGCTGGTGGTACTCGGTGTGGCTGCCGGTGTTTTCCGTGGCGATCGCGCTGCGCGCGCTGGCGCTGGCGCTGCGCAACGCCCGCGCGCTCAAGGCCCTGAAGCAGGGCGGGGAGCGTGCGCAATGACGATCGTCGCCATTATCCTGTTCGTGGTCTTTATTGGCCTGATGCTGCTTGGCGTGCCGATCGGCGTGTCGCTAGGGCTGGGCGGATTGGTCGCCATCGGGCTGTCCAATCTCGATACGCAGATGTTCGGTCTGCTGGCCGTGCCGCAGAATTTTTATGCCGGCCTGGCCAAGTATCCGTTGCTGGCCATCCCGATGTTCGTGCTGGTGGGTTCGATCTTCGACCGTTCCGGCGTGGCGCAGCGGCTGGTGACGTTTGCGATCGCCATCGTCGGGCGCGGCCCGGGCATGCTGCCGCTGGTAGCGATCCTGGTGGCGATGTTTCTCGGCGGCATTTCCGGATCGGGGCCCGCCAATGCGGCGGCCGTGGGCGGCGTGATGATCGCGGCGATGTCGCGCGCCGGCTATCCGGGCGCCTACAGCGCGGCGGTGGTTGGCGCGGCGGCGGCCACGGACATTCTGATCCCGCCGTCGGTCGCGTTCATCATCTACAGCGTGCTGGTGCCGGGCGCGTCGGTGCCGGCGCTGTTCGCAGCGGGCATGATCCCGGGCATCCTGGCCGGCGTGGCGCTGATCGTGCCGGCGGTGTGGCTCGCGCGCAAGCACAACATGGGACACATCGAAGCCGCGCTGCCGCGCCCGCCGTTCTGGCGCAGCCTGCGTGAGGCGGCCTGGGGGCTGGTGGCGCCGTTCCTGATCCTCGGCGGCATGCGCGCGGGCTGGTTCACGCCAACCGAAGCGGCCGTGGTGGCGGTGGTCTACGGCCTGTTCGTCGGCATGGTGATCTACCGCAGCATCGGCATGCGCGACCTGTTCACGATCTTCCAGGAAGCGGCCGAGACATCGGCGGTCATCCTGCTGGTGGTGGCGCTGGCCGGTATCTTTGCCTATGCGCTGTCCACGCTCGGCGTGATCGATCCGCTGGCCAATGCGATCGCCCATTCGGGCCTTGGCGAATACGGCGTGCTGGCGCTGATCGTGCTGCTGCTGATGACCGTCGGCATGTTCCTCGACGGAATTTCGATTTTCCTGATCTTCGTGCCGCTGCTGCTGCCGATTGCCACGGCGTTCCATTGGAATCCGGTGTGGTTTGGCGTGGTGTTGACGCTGAAGGTGGCGCTGGGCCAGTTCACGCCGCCGCTGGCCGTGAACCTGATGGTTTCCTGCCGCATTGCCCGCGTACGCATGGAGGAAACCGTGCCTTGGGTGATCTGGATGTTGCTGGCGATGTTCATCGCCATGCTGATGGTGCTGGCTTACCCGCCGCTGGCCACCTGGCTGCCCGATTACCTGGGCTACTGATTTGAATTGAACAACAAGATGAAACGAGGAGATTCCCGCATGAAACGCCGTGCCCTGCTGTTGTCCGTTGCCGCCACGATTGCCGCCGCCGCATTTGCCGCGCCGGCCGCCATGGCCCAGACCTACAAGTCCGAATACAAGATGTCGCTGGTGCTGGGGCCGGCGTTTCCGTGGGGCAAGGGCGGCGAAATCTGGGCCGATCTGGTGCGGCAGCGTACCAGTGGGCGCATCAACATCAAGCTCTATCCGGGCACGTCGCTGGTGGCCGGCGACCAGACGCGCGAGTTTTCCGCGATTCGCCAGGGCGTGATCGACATGGCTGTCGGCTCGACCATCAACTGGTCGCCGCAGGTGAAGGAACTGAATCTGTTCTCCCTGCCTTTCCTGATGCCCGACTACAAGGCGCTCGATGCGCTGACGCAGGGCGAAGTCGGCAAGTCGATCTTTGCGACGCTGGAAAAGGCGGGCGTCGTGCCGCTGGCCTGGGGCGAAAACGGCTTCCGCGAGGTGTCGAATTCCAAGCATGAAATCCGCAAGCCGGAAGACCTGAAGGGGCTGAAGCTGCGCGTGGTGGGGTCGCCGCTATATATCGAAACCTTCAACGCGCTGGGCGCCAACCCGACGCAGATGAGCTGGGCCGATGCGCAACCGGCAATGGCCTCGGGCGCCGTCGATGGCCAGGAGAATCCGCAGAGCGTGTTCGCGGCCGCCAAGCTCTACACGGTGGGCCAGAAATACGTGACGACCTGGGGCTATGTGGCCGACCCACTGATTTTCGTGGTCAACAAGCAGATCTGGGAAAGCTGGACGCCGGCTGATCGCGAGATCGTCAAGCAGGCTGCCATCGACGCGGGCAAGCAGGAAATCGCGCTCGCCCGCAAGGGCCTGGTCGACGCGGGCGCGCCGGCCTGGAAGGACATGGAGCAGCATGGCGTCAAGGTGACGACGCTGACGCCGGCCGAGCACGACGCATTCCGCAAGGCCACTGCCAAGGTCTACGACAAGTGGAAGAAGCAGATCGGCGGAGATCTGGTGACCAAGGCCGAAGCGTCGATCGCCAAGCGCTGATGAAGCACGTATTCACCTGCGTGATGCCGATACGGTGGGGTGACATGGACGCCATGGGCCATGTCAACAACACCGTCTATTTCCGCTATCTGGAGCAGGCGCGGATCGAGTGGTTCGAGTCGATCGGGCGCAATGGCCGCGATGCCAATGGCCATGGGCCCGTGCTGATCAACGCCCACATGACCTTCCTGAAGCAGCTGCGCTACCCCGGCAACATCGAATGCCGCGTGTACGCAGGCCAGCTCGGCCGATCCAGCTTCGAAACGCGCATCGAGGTGATCCGCACCGATCTGCCCGATGTGGTATGGGCCGAGGGCGGCGCGAAGGTGGTGTGGTGCGACTACGCGCAGGAAAAATCGGTCCCGGTGCCGGACGAAATCCGACGGCTGATCGAGGCGTAACCGAGCGGGGCCTCGTGCGGCCCCGGTCTTCTTCCGCGGCGGTTGCGTGGGCGGCCATCACCATCCGTCTGGCGACTGTCGCGGTTTGTCGTGCGCCTGTCGTCGGCGTCGCGCCAGGCGGGCGAGCCGCGCTCAGTGGTTCACCAGCCGCTGCACCAGATCGACGGCGGTATGGGCGCCGTATTTCTTCATCAGCCGCGCACGGTAGATATCCACTGTGCGCGGGCTGATCGACAACAGCTTGCCGATCTGCTTGCTGGTCTTTCCCTCCACCAACTGCGCCGCGATATCGCGCTCGCGTGCGGTCAGTTCGGCAGTGACGGGCCGTTTCTGGGACAGGTCCTCGAAGGTCCAGATTCCGGCGCCCAACGGGTCCTTGCGATCGAGCGAGCGCCCCGTGACATGGCACCAGAACAGCTCGCCGCTGGCGCGCTTCATGATCCGTTCGTCGGAATACAGCCCCTTGGTGTTCATCACCGGCACGATGCGCGCGCCGGTACGTTCGAACTCGTCGGCCGTCGGGTATAGCACCTGGAACGATTCGCCCACCAGCGCTTCGCGCGACGTGCCGAAGATCCGGCAGACTTCGTCGTTGCAATCCTCGATCACGCGGGCGCGGGACAGCACCAGGCCAACGGGGGCCAGATGAAAGGCGGTCTGGTAGTCGATGGACGGCATTATCCCTTATGTACTTTTACGTAATGGCGTTGCGGGGGCGCGTTGACGTATGCTGTCGGTCGGCAACAGGCGGCGCTGACCGCCGATTGTACCGTTACAATTTCCGCGCGTGGCCCTGGGTCATACGCGGGTCAAAACGTCGCCGGACAACCCGCACGGTATTGGGTGAGTCCGCATGAGACTACCGAGGAAGGAGCAACTATGAACAAGGTCTTCGCCAGCGCCGCCGAGGCGCTCGCGGGCGTGGTGCATGACGGCCAGACGATCGCCGTGGGCGGTTTCGGGTTGTGCGGCATTCCCGAGGCATTGATTGCGGCGCTGCGCGACAGCGGTGCCAAGCAGCTTACCTGCATCTCGAACAACGCCGGCGTGGACGGCTTCGGGCTGGGCCTGCTGCTCGCCACGCGGCAGATCAAGAAGATGATTTCCTCGTACGTCGGCGAAAACAAGGAGTTCGAGCGCCAGTACCTGGCCGGCGAACTCGAGCTCGAATTCACGCCGCAAGGCACGCTGGCCGAAAAGCTGCGCGCCGGCGGATCGGGCATTCCCGCGTTCTTCACCAAGACCGGCGTGGGCACCATCGTCGCCGAGGGCAAGGACGTACGCGAATTCGACGGCCAGCAGTATGTGATGGAGCGGTCGCTGGTTTCCGACGTGGCGCTGGTCAAGGCGAAGAAGGCGGACAAGGCCGGCAACCTCGTGTTCCGCCGCACCGCGCGCAACTTCAATCCGGTGTGCGCGATGTCCGGCAAGATCACCGTGGCCGAGGTGGAAGAGATCGTCGAAATCGGCGAAATCGATCCGGACGACGTGCATCTGCCCGGCATCTTCGTGCACCGCATCGTGCTGAACGCCAGCCCCGAAAAACGCATCGAACAGCGCACCGTGCGTGCCAAGTAAGGAGACAGATCATGGCATGGACACGTGATGAAATGGCCGCGCGCGCCGCGGCGGAACTGCAGGACGGCTTCTATGTGAACCTGGGCATCGGCCTGCCTACCCTGGTGGCCAACCACGTGCCGCAGGGCATGGAAGTGTGGCTGCAGTCGGAGAACGGACTGCTCGGTATCGGGCCATTTCCGACCGAAGATGAAGTGGACGCGGACATGATCAACGCCGGCAAGCAGACGGTCACGACGCTGCCGGGTTCGTCGATCTTCTCGTCGGCGGACTCGTTCGCGATGATTCGCGGCGGCAAGATCAATCTGGCCATTCTGGGCGCGATGCAGGTCAGCGAGCGCGGCGATCTGGCCAACTGGATGATTCCGGGCAAGATGGTCAAGGGCATGGGCGGCGCGATGGATCTGGTGGCGGGCGTCGGCCGCGTGGTGGTGTTGATGGAACACACCGCCAAGAAGAAGGATGGCAGCGAGGACATCAAGATCCTCAAGGAATGCAATCTGCCGCTAACCGGCGTGGGCGTGGTGAACCGCATCATTACCGATCTGGCAGTGATCGACGTGACGCCGGAAGGGCTGAGGCTCGTCGAGACCGCGCCGGGCGTGAGCCGCGAGGAAGTGCAGGCCAAGACCGGTGCTGCGCTGATCTGAGCGGCCGCGCAGGACAGCGGCGCAAAAAAGCCCCTGTCGGTGATTGCCGGCAGGGGCTTGTTGCTTGCGGCCCGGACCATGCGCACGGTGCGTGACGCCAGGCGCGAGGCATTCGGAGTAGTGCGCCGTCAGGTCTTGGCTTTGTTGTAGCTCGAAAACACCGAAGCTGCGCCGTCCGGCTTCACGATCAGTACATCGAACGGGTCCTTGCGTGGGCCATATTCCATGCCCGGCGAACCCGCCGGCATGCCGGGCACCGCCAGCCCGGCAGCCTTGGGCTTTGCGGCGATCAGCTTCTTGATATCCGCGGCGGGTACGTGCCCCTCGATGCCGTAGCCATGGATGACGCCGGTGTGGCACGAGCCAAAACGTTCCGGGATACCGAATTTGGTGCGGTACGGCGCGGTGTCCTCGACATCGTGCGAGGTCACCTTAAAACCATTGTCACGCAGATGCTTGACCCAGTCTTCGCAACATCCGCAGGTAGGAGTCTTGTAGACATCGATGGCCAGCGGCCTGGGCGCCTGCGCCAGGCTCGCCAGCGGCGACATCATCAATGCACCGCTGCCCAGCGCAAAGAGGGCAGTGCGGCGCGATGGACGACGCGTCATCATCGGGCTCCTTATTGCGCGACCCAGCCGCCATCCATGTTCCAGATCGCGCCGCGCACCTGCTTGGCGGCGTCGCTCGACAGGAACACGGCCAGCGCGCCGAGTTCTTCCGGCGTGACGAACTCTCCCGAAGGCTGCTTTTCGAGCACGAGCTCGCGTTTGGCCTGTTCGACGGGGATACCTTCCTTCTGCGCGCGCGCTTCGACCTGTTTCTGCACCAGCGGTGTGAGCACCCAGCCCGGGCAGATGGCGTTGGCGGTCACGCCGGTCTGCGCCGTTTCCAGTGCAGTGACCTTGGTGAAGCCGACGATGCCGTGCTTGGCGGCGACATAGGCCGATTTTTCCGCCGATGCGACCAGCCCGTGCGTCGATGCCACGTTGATGATGCGGCCCCAGTTTTTCGTCTTCATCGACGGCAACGCGAGGCGCGTGGTGTGGAAGGCCGAGGTCAGGTTGATGGCGATGATCGCGTCCCAGCGATCCACCGGGAACTCCTCGATCTTGGCCACGAACTGGATGCCAGCGTTATTGACTAGGATATCCACGCCGCCGAAGTCTTTTTCGGCGTAGCGCATCATGTCTTCGATCTCGGCCGCCTTGCTCATATCGGCGCCGTGATAGCCAACCTGGATGCCACTGCCGGCCCGCGCGATTTCCGCCTTTGCGCCGTCTGCGTCACCGAAGCCGTTGACAATAATGTTCGCGCCTTGCGCGGCCAGGGCCTGCGCGATGCCGAGTCCGATTCCACTGGTCGAGCCCGTGACCAATGCCGTCTTGCCGTTGAGCATGTAAGCCTCCGTCGGGAGTGTCAGGATGTGCTGTGGCATTGTACTCGCTGGGCGTACAATCCGGCTTTGGTCGATCGCCTGCGCATGCCGCTTTGCAGGCTTTTCCGAAGTCCCGCTTCGAATTACTGACACGCCGCAGGGAATGCGGCGGAAATCGCAGGGAGTACAGATGTCTTCCAGTCCGCGTCTTGGTTTCGTACAGTGCATCAGTCCCGCGGGCCTGCATCGCATGGCTTATCACGAATGGGGGGATCCGGCGAATTCGCGCGTGCTGGTCTGCGTGCACGGGCTGACGCGCACCGGGCGCGATTTCGATGCGCTGGCGCGAGCGATGTCGGACGAGTATCGCGTGGTCTGCCCCGATGTGGTCGGGCGCGGCCGTTCGGACTGGCTGGCCGATCCGCATTTCTACACGGTGCCGCAGTACGTGTCCGATATGGTCACGCTGATTGCACGGCTCAACGTGGAACGGGTCGACTGGTTCGGCACGTCGATGGGCGGCCTGATCGGCATGGGCCTGGCCGGGCTGCCGAATTCGCCGGTGCGCAAGCTGCTGCTCAATGATGTCGGCCCGCGCATCGCGGCCCAGGCGATGGAGCGCATCGGCGCGTACCTGGGTCTGCCCGTGCGGTTCAAGACCTTCGAAGAGGGCCTTGCTTATCTGCAGACGATCAGTGCGTCGTTCGGCCGTCATACGCCCGAGCAATGGCGCGAACTGAACAGCGCAATCCTCAAGCCTGTACAGGGCGCCGAATCGCTGGAGTGGGGGTTGCACTACGATCCGGCGCTGGCCGTGCCGTTCAAGGAAACGCCTCCGGAGGCGGTGCTGGCGGGCGAAGCGATGTTGTGGAAGATGTTCGAGGCCGCAACGGGCCCCACGCTGATCGTGCGTGGCGCGCAATCGGATCTGCTGCTGCGCGAGACCGTCGCCGAAATGGTGGCACGCGGCAAGCAGGTCTCGACGGTGGAAATCGCCGACGTCGGGCATGCGCCGACGTTTGTCGATCCGGCGCAGATCGCGATCGCACGGAATTTTTTTCTTGGCACCTAAGCAATTTTCAGTTGAAGACAGCGATATGAGCACCAACACCCTGAAGCGCGCCCATGTGGGCAAGCGTCTGTCCGAATATGCCGTGCATAACGGCGTGGTCTATCTGGCCGGACAGGTGCCCGAAGTCGATCCCAAGGCCGATCTGCGCGGCCAGACGCGCGAAGTGCTGGGGCATATCGATCGCCTGCTGGCAGAGGCTGGCAGCGACAAGACGCGCATCCTGATGTGTCAGATCTTTCTGACCGACGTGACCCGCATCGGCGAGATGAACGAAGTGTGGGATGCATGGGTGCCGCAGGGTAATACGCCGCCGCGTGCGACCGTGGAGGCAAAACTGGCCAACCCCGATTATCTGATCGAAGTGGTGGTCACCGCCGCCCTGATCTGATGCCGGATGCTGTGAAATGGTGACGTCGACTGAGCTGACCGGTCAGACGGCCGGCGTTCCGGACGCCGGCCTGGTCGAACGGGCCCTGGCTTTCGTGCGCGAGGTGGCCGACGGCGCCACGCCCACGCTGCTGCCGACCGGCGAAAGCGTGCTGTCGCATGCCGAAGGGATGCTGCGCATTCTCGATGGCCTGCGTGTGGACGATGCGGCCCGTGCGGCCGCCTGCCTGTTCGCGGCCGAAGCATTCGTACCGGGCGTCGAAGACCAGATCGCATCGCGCTTTGGCGACGAAGTCACGCGGCTGGTGAAAGGCGTACGCCAGCTGCTGCGGATCGGCGCGATCGCCGTGACGCAGGCGGACGTATCCGAGGCGTCCAAGTCGCAGGTGGCTGCACGGCAGGAGCAGGTCGAGGCGCTGCGCAAGATGCTGCTGGCATTTGCGCAGGACATCCGCGTGGTGCTGGTGCGGTTGGCGTCGCGGCTGCAGACGCTGCGCTGGCTGGCGCAGACCAAGAACCCGCCGCTGCCTGGCGTGGCGCGCGAGACGCTGGACATCTACGCGCCGCTGGCAAATCGTCTCGGTATCTGGCAGATGAAATGGGAACTCGAGGATCTCGCGTTCCGTTTCGAGCAGCCCGATACCTACAAGCGCATCGCAAAACTGCTCGACGAAAAGCGCATCGAGCGTGAAGGTTTCATCGCCCAGGCCATCGAACGCCTGCAGTCGGAACTGGCCGCGGCGGGCATTCGCGCCGAGGTGTCGGGACGGCCCAAGCACATCTACAGCATCTGGAAGAAGATGCGCGGCAAGGAGCTCGATTTTGCCGATCTGTACGATGTGCGAGCGTTCCGCGTGATCGTCGACGATATCAAGGATTGCTATACGGTCCTTGGCATCGTGCACCACATCTGGCAACCCATCCCGCGTGAGTTCGACGACTACATTTCGCGGCCCAAGGCCAATGGCTACAAATCGCTGCATACGGTGGTGATCGGCGACGACGGCCGGGCGTTCGAGGTGCAGATCCGCACGCACGAAATGCATCACTTCGCCGAATACGGCGTGGCTGCTCACTGGCGCTACAAGGAAGCCGGCGGCAAGGGCTACAGCGGTCAGTTTGCCGCCGACAATGCCTACGACGAGAAGATCGCATGGCTGCGCCAACTGCTGGCGTGGAAGGACGATGCCGATCACTCCGTCGCGCACGAGGATTCGCCGTGGGAGCAGCTCAAGCACGCGGCGATCGACGATCACATCTATGTGTTGACGCCGCAGGCGCGCGTGGTCGCGTTGCCGCAGGGCGCCACGCCGGTGGATTTCGCCTATTACCTGCACAGTGATCTGGGGCACCGCTGCCGTGGCGCGCGCGTAGATGGCGCGATGGTGCCGCTGAATACGCCGCTGAAGAACGGCCAGACCGTGGAAATCGTGGCCGTCAAGCAGGGCGGCCCGTCGCGCGACTGGCTCAATGCCGAACTTGGCTATCTGGCCAGTAGTCGTGCGCGCGCGAAGGTGCGGGCGTGGTTCAACGCGCTGGATTCGCAGGAAACCATCGCGCAAGGCCGTGCGCTGATCGAAAAGACACTGCAGCGCGAGGGCAAGACCGCGGTCAATCTCGACGACCTGGCGACGCGCCTGAATTTCAAGTCGACCGACGATCTCTACGCGGCGGTGGCCAAGGAAGAGTTCAGCCTGCGGCATGTGGAGCACGCGCTGCGCCACCCAGAGGGCGAGGCGCAGCCTCAGTTCAGCGAAGAGGATGCGGTCACCAAGAAGAGCCGCGCCACCAGCGTGGCGCGCGGCGCCAAGAGCGGCGTGCTGGTGGTTGGCGTGGATTCGCTGATGACGCAGATGTCGCGGTGCTGCAAGCCGGCGCCACCCGACGATATCGTCGGCTTCGTCACGCGCGGCCGGGGTGTGTCGATCCATCGCCGCAACTGCAGCACCTTTCTCCAACTGTCCGGGCGCGCTCCAGAACGGGTGATCCAGACCGAATGGGGCAAGCGCAGCGATGCCGTCTATCCCGTCGACATCCAGGTCGAGGCGATCGACCGGCAGGGTTTGCTGCGCGATATTTCCGAAGTGCTTTCGCGCGAGAAGATCAACGTGACCGGCGTGAAGACGCTTTCCAGCAAGGGTGTGGCGCGCATGCAGTTCACGGCGGAAGTTGCCGAGGCCACCCAGTTGCAGCGCGCGCTGTCGATCATCGAGGATGTGCAGGGGGTGTTGCACGCCCGGCGAAAATAAGTTTATAATCTGCGCTTCGCTAGGCTCGTAGCTCAGCTGGTTAGAGCACCACCTTGACATGGTGGGGGTCGTTGGTTCGAGTCCAATCGAGCCTACCAACGAACAGGAAGTACCCTGCATCTGTCGGCAGTCGAAGGCCGCGGCATTCAGTTTCAGGCAGCAGATCCGATCAACCTTATCAGGGCACGGAAAAGCATCATGAACATGACAACTCGAACTACTACCGCTGGTTAGCGACAGTAGTCGAGGTGCGCCTTCGACCCGCAGAATAAAGCGGGGATTCAAAGAAAAACGCGGCCTTGGCCGCGTTTTTTTTCGTCTGTCGTCTACCAGCCTCCTGATAAGCTGCCGCGTTGCCCGCGACTGCGCGGGGCGGCAAGAAAGATTCGTAGCTGTTTCGTCCGGTGCATGCGTTGTCGCATCTGACGGATCGGCGCCACAAAAGTTGCTATGCTGCCGCGCCCAGGCCCCCAAGAAGCCGGCGTGGCGGAATCCAGAAGAGGTTCAAGATGATCGCAATCACGTTGCCTGACGGTTCCCGTCGTGAGTTTCCCGGTCCCGTCACGGTGGCCGAAGTGGCGCAAAGCATCGGCTCGGGGCTGGCCAAGGCCGCGCTCGCCGGCAAGGTCGATGGCCGCCTCGTCGACACGAGCCATACGATCGACCACGATGCGTCGCTGGCAATCGTCACGGACAAGGATGCCGACGGCGTCGATGTGATTCGCCACTCGACGGCGCACTTGCTGGCCTACGCCGTGAAGGAGCTGTATCCGGACGCGCAGGTGACGATCGGGCCGGTGATCGACAACGGTTTCTATTACGACTTTTCCTATAAGCGTCCCTTCACGCCCGAGGATCTGGCCGCTATCGAGAAGAAAATGACGGAGCTGGCGCGCAAGGACGAGAAAGTCACGCGCGAAGTCTGGAATCGCGACGAAGCGGTGGCGTTGTTCGAATCGATGGGCGAGAAATACAAGGCGGAGATCATCGCGTCCATTCCCGCCGATCAGGAAATTGGCCTGTATCGCGAGGGCAAATTCGTCGATCTGTGCCGTGGTCCGCACGTGCCGTCGACGGGCAAGCTCAAGGTCTTCAAGCTGATGAAGGTGGCGGGCGCGTACTGGCGCGGCGATTCGAACAACGAGATGCTCCAGCGCATCTACGGTACGGCGTGGGCCCGCAAGGAAGACCAAGACGCGTACCTGACGATGCTCGAGGAGGCCGAGAAGCGCGACCACCGTCGCCTGGGCAAGACGCTGGACCTGTTCCACCTGCAGGAGGAAGCGCCGGGCATGGTGTTCTGGCACCCGAAGGGCTGGAGCGTCTGGCAGGCCGTCGAGCAGTACATGCGTGGTCGTCTCACGGACGCCGGTTATCAGGAAGTGCGCACGCCTCAGGTGATGGATCGTTCCCTTTGGGAAAAATCCGGCCATTGGGACAACTACAAAGAGAACATGTTCGTCACGGAATCGGAGAAGCGCGACTACGCGATCAAGCCGATGAACTGCCCGGGCCATGTTCAGATCTTCAATCACGGCCTGCGCTCTTATCGCGACCTGCCGTTGCGCCTGGCCGAATTCGGCGCGTGCCATCGTAACGAGCCGTCGGGTGCGTTGCATGGCCTGATGCGCGTGCGCGGTTTCGTGCAGGACGACGCCCATATCTTCTGCACGGAAGAGCAAATCGTGGAAGAGGCGAAGGCTTTTAATGAACTGGCGTTCTCGGTCTATGAAGACTTTGGCTTCAAGGACGTCAAGGTGAAGCTGTCGCTGCGCCCGGAAAAGCGCGCCGGCTCGGATGCGATCTGGGACCACGCCGAAGAGGGTCTGCGCCTGGCGCTGCGCGCCTGCGGCGTGGAGTGGGAAGAGCTTCCTGGCGAGGGCGCGTTCTATGGTCCGAAGGTCGAATATCACATCAAGGATGCGATCGGCCGGTCGTGGCAATGCGGCACGCTCCAGCTCGATCTGGTGCTGCCGGAGCGTCTGGGTGCCGAATACGTCTCCGAGGACAATTCGCGCAAGCGTCCGGTCATGCTGCACCGTGCGATCCTCGGTTCGTTCGAGCGCTTCTTGGGTATCCTGCTCGAAAACCACGCCGGTGCGCTGCCCGCTTGGCTTGCGCCGGAGCAGGTAGTGGTCATGAACATCGCCGACTCGCAGGCGGAATATGCCGAAAGCGTCGTGCAACTCTTGCAAAAACAAGGGTTTAGGGCCAAGGCGGATTTGCGTAACGAGAAAATTACGTATAAAATCCGCGAGCACTCGCTTCAGAAGATCCCTTACCTGCTGGTGGTAGGCGACAAGGAGCGGGACGCCAATCAAGTGGCCGTGCGTGCCCGTGGCAATGTGGATCTGGGTGTCATGCCCGTCTCCGCGTTTGCGGATCGTCTGCAAAACGACGTCTCCAGCAAAGCCTGAGGGTGGAAAGCACGGCTTGTTTTTTTGTCTTCTTGAGGTAACGGAACATCGCTACAGACAAAGGTCACCGTATCAACCGAGAAATCAGCGCGCCTGAGCTGCGCCTGGTAGGGGTTGATAACGAACAGCTCGGCATCGTCAAGTTCATGGACGCACTGCGCATGGCCGAGGACAAGGACTTGGATCTCGTGGAGATTGCGCCCAACGCAGTTCCACCCGTGGCCCGCATCATGGACTACGGCAAGTTCAAGTACGAGGAAGCCAAGCGCGCCCACGAGGCCAAGCTCAAGCAGAAGATCATCCAGGTCAAGGAAGTGAAATTCCGTCCTGGCACGGATGATGGAGACTACAACGTCAAGCTGCGCAACCTGAGGCGTTTCCTGGAGGATGGGGACAAGACCAAGATCACGCTGCGTTTCCGCGGTCGTGAAATGGCCCACCAGGAAATCGGCGCGCGCATGCTCGAGCGTCTGAAGGCTGACCTGGAGGAACTGGGTCAGGTCGAGCAGATGCCGAAGATGGAAGGTCGCCAGATGGTGATGGTGCTGGCCCCCAAGAAGAAGAAGTAATTCTTGTGCGAAGCGACGGCCGGGATGCCACGTGCATCCCGGCGTTGTTTTGCGCAGAACCCGTGCGTGACCGGCAGGCATCGCCTGCTGTGCTGCGTACAAAAACAAGTGGATGCGGGTCTTGCAAGCGATGGCGTGAGCCGTCCACCTGCATGCATGTCATAGAGCTGGAGTTTTTCATGCCTAAGATGAAGACCAAGAAAAGCGCTTCCAAGCGCTTTACGGCGCGCCCGAA